>ERZ1370068.7186-contig-6117_pt1 | contig 52595 bp, 70 predicted proteins | sample MGYA00561227_ERZ1370068 | MGnify/ENA primary metagenome ERZ1370068 (study PRJEB38410, sample SAMEA6850437) | metagenome | study: Metagenomic assessment of the ecological functions of the soil: analysis of the soil microbiota associated with the... | reverse complement strand
TATGAGAGCAGAACTGCGACCCAGTCCGCGGTGCGGTCGGAACCGATGTACTGGACGAGCCCGAAAGAAGTGCAACCCGCCCAGCTGACGCGGGCGGATTGGGGGTCGACTCATCGGGATGGCGCGGAAATCGATGTCGTAGATCCAGAATTCGTCGTGCCGGTCGACGAAATAGATGAGGCTCTCTGCCGACGCCGTGGATCGCGGGGATGTTGAGCTCCATCGCCCGCGCCCGCACGGGGATCTCCCACCGCGCCGAGCTCGAGCGCCCGGCGGGAGACGCGGCGTCCGCGTCGCGGACGCGGACGGCATGGCTGCGCTGATGATCCGGGCCGCTCGGTCGGCTGCACCGTGCGCGGGACGTCCGCCGCCTGCGGGCGTTCGCTGATGATGTTCATACCTGCCCTGGCGATAGAGCTCTGACCTCGCGGGAGCGATGGCGGGGCGGTGGGCCGGAACCCCATCCCGCTCGAAAGCACGCCGCCCATGTGCCTGCCGCGGCTGGACGTCGCGAATTCGATGAATTCGATGCCGTCCATGCCAGAGCACGTTGTGCGGCTCCGCAACCGCTTCGCGATCCAGTCGAGTTCGTCATTTCCGGTAGCCTCGCCGCTAGGGCCTGATCAGCGTTCGCGTCGACATTCTAATATGGAACGACGACGACGGGTCGCCGAGCTTCAGCGACGCGCCAGCTCCCCCGGACGGGCGCGACAGCGCCGCGCCCGCGTCGGCCGGCAGCCGCAGCAGCCAGGCGGACCGCGACCGCCGCCAGCCCGGCCGCGGCGAAGAGCGCATGCTGGAAATCGGCCAATGCCGGCTCCGGCCGCCGCCCGCAGCGGCCTGGAGGAGGCCGAGCGCGAGGGCGGCGACCGCGCACGCCGCAGCGCGCCGGCGACCTGTTGCGCCATCGCCGCCAGCGTCGTGGCGCCCGGCCGCACGCGCTGCCGGCACGTCGGCAAAGGCGAGCGTGTTCATCGACGTGAAGTGCATCGAGCGCGTCATGCCGGCCACGAACAGCACGCCGTAGACGACGGCGCGATCGGCACGCGACGGCGACAGCAGCCCGCACGCGACGAGCGACAGCGACGCAGAGCGTGCCGTTCACGCGGATCGACGTCGCGGAAGCCGAAGCGATGCAGGAGCGGCGTGGTGACGCTCTTCATCGCGAGATTTCCGGCCATGTAGACCAGCAGCATGATGCCCGCCTCGAACGGGCTCGCGCCGAAGCCGATCTGGAACATGAGCGGCAGCAGGAACGGCGTCATGCTGATGGCGATCCGCGCGGCGAACCCGGCGGTCACGCGTGCTGAAGCGCGAACGTGGGAACGGCGACGGCGGCGAGATCGAGCATCGGCGCCGGATGGCGCAGCGCGTGCCGCACGGCGGCGAATCCGCAGCGCAAGGCCGAAGCGCGATGAACGCGCCGCCGGACACCAGGCTCCGCTCGCCGTGTCGCCGACCAGCGACAGGCCGTGGATCAGCGTCGCCAGCGCCGCGGCCGTCAGCACGAAGCCCAGCGCGTCGAACCGCGCCGTGCGCGCGCCGCGCGTGCTGCGGCACGAACCGCAGCACGAGATAGCACGCCGATGAGTCCGAGCGGGATGTTGATGAAGAAAGATCCAGCGCCACGACGCGTAGGTCGTGATGAATCCGCCGAGCGGCGGCCCGATCACCGGCGCGATGAGTCCCGGCCAGACGATCAGGCCGATCGCGTCGATGATCCGGTGCTTGGGCGTTTCGCGCAGCACGATCAGGCGTCCGACCGGCGACATGAACGCCGCGGCGGCGCCCTGCAGCAGCGCGCGCGGCGATGAGCGTCCGGAACGAAGGAGCTGAGTGCCGCACAGCAGCGACGCCAGCGTGAACACGCGCGACGGCCGCGGCGAAGAGGTTGCGCGCGCCGAAGCGGTCGCTTGCCCAGCCGGCGGTCGGGCACGAACACCGCCATCGCGACCAGGTAGACCGTGATGCTGGCGCGTGAGATCGAGCGTGGATTCGCCGAGGCTCTGCGCGATCGGCCGGCAGCGCGGTCGTGACGATCGTGCTGTCCAGCGTCTCCATGAAGAACGCTCGCCGCGACGATGAGGGTATCCGCCGCGACAACGTGTCGGATGGGTCGCGGGGATGCCGCGGTCGGCTCCACAGTCGACTTCAGGCCGGATGTCCTGCCGCTGTCCGCGGGCGCGGTCCGGCAGCGATTCGATGTCGTGCTGCCTCGATTGCCTCAGTTTACCCTCGTGTTCGCGGCGGATCACGTCGTACACGGCGCTGAGATCGGCGATCGGCATCTGTCCCGGTGCGGAGCTTCCGGCGCCGACCGCGAAGCTCAGCGCCGATCCGAACACGCCGCCGACCATTCGCGTGACCGCGCCCAGCGGTCCCATCGACATGCTGATCAACGGGATGCGCGCCTTCGCATCGGCCTCGCCGTCGTCGCGGCGAGCAGCGTCAGCACGTCGGCCCGGTCGCGGGGCATCACGGCGACCTTGCCGACGTCGCCTCCCAGCCGCTCCGCTTCGAGGAAGCGCTGCACGAGGAGCTCCCGTCCCGGCGTGTAGCTGAAGTTGTGGTACGAAAGGATGACGCGGGTCGTCTCTCCGATGCGCCGCGGCGACGACGCGACGCACGTGCTCCGGCATCGTTGCTCATCTCGAAGTCGACGAAATCGACGGTGTCGGTCCGGCGCAGACCGCGTCGTAGAGACGCGACGACGCCCTCGTCGTCGAGCGCGATTGGCCTCGCCGCCCTCCCGGATCGACGCGCCGCGTGAGGATGATCGGCGTGTCGCCGGCCGCGTCGCGGATCGCGCGCGCAACCTCCAGGACCGACGACGTGTCGGCGATGCCTTCGAAATAGTCGACACGCCACTCGATGACGTCGGGCCGCTTCGCGAGGACGCTCGTCGTTTCCGGCGAGAACACGTTCGCGCGTCCGTCCTACGAGCGGAGTGCAGATCAGCGGCGTTTCCCCGCCCAGCTTCCTGCCCCTGACATCGATGATCTTCTGCGGCATGCTGGCCCTTTGTGACGTCAATTATCGCCGAATCGCGTCGACCTGATGCGAGCGCGGCCACCTCGCCTGCCCGGTGCGGGACACGCGCAGCGTCAAGCGAGCGGCACCGACAGCTTCTCGATCAGCGCGGCGGTCGAGGGCCGCACGCCGCGCCACCACGCGAACGCTTCGGCGGCCTGCTCGATCAGCATGCCGATGCCGTCCGCGAGCCGCCCCGCGCCCGCGTCGCGCGCGAGGCGCAGGAAGGAGGCGTCAACCCCTTTCCGTAGACCATGTCGTAGGCGAGGCAGCCTTGCGCGAAGGCCGCTGGTCTGATCTGCGGCAGCTCGCCGCGCAAGCTCGCGGATGTCGCGTTCACTACGATGTCGAATTGCTGGCCGGCAAAGTCCGAGTAGCCGCCGGTCCCGAGGTTGCGTTGCGTTCCCGAACTGCTCGCCGAGCGCCTTCGCCTTCGCCACCGTGCGATTCTCGATGTCGAGCACCTGGGCTCCTGCTCGAGGAACGGCAGCACGGCGCCGCGGGCCGCGCCGCCCGCGCCCAGCAGCAGCACGCGGCGACCGCGAATCGGGTAGCCCAGGTTGCGCTCGATGTCGCTGATGAGGGCGAGGCCGTCGAAGTTCTCGGCGACGATGCGATCGCCGTCGAACTTCATGCAGTTGACTGCACCGGCGAGATCGGCGCGCTTCGCCCGCTCGGTCGCGTAGGCGAATGCGTCGAGCTTGAACGGCTGCGTGACGTTGCGGCCGCGCCCGCCTTCTGCCCGGAAGCGGTCGACGGCGGCGGCGAACCCGCCGACCGGCGCCTCGATGGCCTCGTACGACAGGTCCCTGCCCTGGTCTGCCGCGCGAACTCGGCGTGGATCAGCGGGGACTTGCTATGCGCCCGAGCGGCTGGCCGAACAGGGCGTAGCGCGGTCGGTCACCGTCTACGCCCGAGCATCATGAAGGATCGGCAATCATAGCCGATGTGCGCCGTCGGCGTGATTCTGCCGTCGGTCACGTCCCTCGCGAGCTCGCTTGCGGGACCGGTGCCTAATCGGGCGTGTCGAGGTGGCTTCGCGCGACGGTCACCGCGAGGCGCGCCACTTCTTCCGGCCCCACGGCCTTCGTCAGCGCCACGCGCGGAATCTCGAGCGCGTAGGGAATGCCCTCCGGCATTGCCGCGAGAATGCCGCGGACGTCGATGCCGCCCTCGCCGGGAAACTGCCGCTCGTCGCGCGCGGTGCGGATGATGGCGGCCATCGTCGGAGGCACCTCCTTCGCCGCATCGCAGACGTGCGCGAAGCGGAACCATTCGCGCGGGAGGGTGGCGAGCTCCTCGATGCTCGAGCCGGAACGGCCGAAGTGAAGCATGTCGACGAGGATTCCCGCGTTGGTCCGGTTCACGGCCCGCACGACCCGGGCCGCCTCCGTCAGGTCGCCGGTCTCGGTCCAGTGCGGGAACTCCAGGCTGACGAAGATGCCGAGCGGCTTTTGCGAGATCGGCACAGCCGTGCGAGGCGCGCGGTCGCCCGCTCGCGGTCCGGATCCGGCAGCTGCGGCGATGATGTGCCGCGCGCCCGAGCTCGGCGGCCGCCTCGAGCTCCGGAATGAACGCTTCGGGCTCGAGCGGGGATCCATGCGAAAGAGCTCGACGTCCAGCACGGACAAGCCCGTTGCGGCGAGGCTCTGCCTTCGTGTCCCTCATCAGCGCGCGGTCACGCGCGAGGTCGTACAGTACCTCCTGCGGTGTCACTCCGCGTGATCCGCAAGCCCACGTAGCGGTACTTGGCGCTTGCGGCGACGTCGACGACCTGCGGAGGCGTGGGAGCGACAGCACCGTGAGGTGCGAGAGGGAGTAGTCGTGCTTCATGGGGTCGATGAGAACGGCTCTGCCAGACGATAAGGCTGCCCTGTCTTTGCCGTCAAGGCGCATACCGATACTGTAGTGCGGCTGCCGCCCATTTTGGGCATACTCCAGGGGCAACAGAGAGGAACCTGATGTCGAGTGAAGCCAACATCCTTCGGCCGACCGATCCATTCGCGCGGGTGGCGCACTTACACGCCGCTGCCACGACCCCCTGATCCGGCGGAGCTCGTCGCCGAGACGATCGCGCAGAGTTCGGCGACGACCCGGACTTTGTCACTGCGCTCGGGCGGGGCTGGCCGTAATGCTCGCCCTCTCGGACAAGAAGCGCCGGATGTCGATCGCCCAGGTCAGCCATCGGACGGGTATTCCGCGCGCGGCGTGCCCGGCGCAGCCTGCACACCTTGTCGAAGCTCGGCTTCGTCGCGGCCGACGACGCGCGGCGCTTCTACTTGAGACCCCGTGTGCTGTCGTTCAGCCACGCCTATCGTCGACGTCTCCGCTCGCGGATGCTGGCGCAGCCGATCCTCGATCGGTTGAGCGAAAAACTGCACGAAGCCCCTGCTCGCTCGGAATACTCGACGGTGACGGATCGTCTACCTCGCCCGCTCCGGGCGTCCCGCGCGCATCATGTCTCCGGCGCTCAACGTGGGTCGACGCCTGCCGGCCTATTGCACGTCCATCGGCTACGCGATGCTCGCGCATTTGTTCCTCTACCACGAGCTCGAGGCTACTTGAAGCGCACGCGGCTTTATCCGTACACGGAATACACGCTTACGTCTCCCGAGAAATTGCGCGACGTGCTGCGCCAAGTCCGCGAATCGGGATTTGCGTTCGCGAGCCAGCAAATGGAAGCCCGCCTCTGCACGCTGGCCGTGCCGGTGAGGGACATCGGAGGTCATTACGCTCGCCGGGATGAACGTGATCCTCCAGGGGCGGCTCGTTACCGCGGGCGACATGGCCGCGCGCTTCGGAGAGCCCTTGCAGGACGCAGCCTCCGAGCTCGGTTCGCTCCTGCTCCCCTGACGCCTAGCATGCACGTTTTCTTCGAGGACGACGGCCAGCTCAAGGCCGGGACGGTCCTCGCCGACAACGATTCGTCGCTGCAGGTCGAGGCCGCGTCCGGCAAGCGCCTGAAGATCAAGGCGGCGGCGGTGCTGCTGCGCTATGCGGAGCCCGTCGCCGACGGCAGCTGATCGCGCAGGCGCAGGCGCAGTCGCGCGAGCTCGATCCGAACTTCCTGTGGGAAGTCTCGGCCGACGACGAGTTCGGCTTCGCCGACCTCGCGCGCGAATATTACGGCGCACGCGCCGGCGCCGGTGCGAGGCGGCCGCCGTCGCGCATGGCGCTCGCCGCGCGCGCCGATGTACTTCTACAAGCGCGGGCAAGGGCCGCTATCGCAAGGCGCCGCCGCAGCATCGCTGCAGGCCGCGCTCGCGTCGGTCGAGCGCAAGCAGCACGAAGGCGAGCAGATCGCCGCGTGGGGCGCGGAGCTCCGCGCGGGCCGGCTGCCCGAGGCGCTGCGCGCCAAGCTGCCGATGCTGCTCTACAAGCCGGACAAGAACTCGCTCGAGTGGAAGGCGCTTGCCGCCGCGTGCGACGCGCGCGCAGACGAATCCGGTGGCGCTGCTGGCCGCGTGCGGCGCCATTCCGTCGACGCACGACTACCACTACAACGCGTTCCTCGCGCAGGCGTTTCCGCAAGGGCGCTCGCGTTCCGCGCGCGGGCGACGCTGCGCCGCCGCTGCCCGAGCTGCCGCGTCGCGCGACGTCCGCGCCTTCTCGATCGACGATGCGACGACCACCGAGATCGACGACGCGTTCTCGGTGCGCGAGCTGCGCCGAACGGCAACTACGAGATCGGCATCCACATCGCTGCGCCGGCGCTCGGCATTCCGCGCGGCTCGCCGCTCGACGCGATGGCGCGCGCGCGGCTGTCGACGGTCTACATGCCCGGCCGCAAGATCACGATGCTGCCCGACGCGGTCGATCGACGCGTTCACGCTGGCCGAGGGCCGCAGCCGCGCCGGCGCTGTCGCTGTACGCGGAAGTGGCGCACCGACGGCGCGCTCGTCCGGCAAGCGACGCGCGTCAATCGCGTGCCGGTCGCCGCCAATCTGCGTCTCGACGCGATCGGCGAGGCGTTCGCCAACGAGCTGCCCGTCGCCGTCCGATCCGCCGTGGACGGCGGAGCTGCGCGTGCTGTGGAAGTTCGCGCAACAGCTGTCGGACGGACGCGGCAAGGCGCGACATCACGCGCGTCGACTACAGCTTCAACGTCGACTGGGACGCGCGTCCGGAGGGCGGCGAGCGAGGCACGTGCGCATCGTCCGCGCCCGCGCGGCAGCCCGCTCGACAAGCTCGTCGCCGAGCTGATGATCTTCGTCAACAGCACAGTGGGGCAAGCTGCTCGCCGACGCGAACGTGCGCGGGCCTCTACCGCGACGCAATCGAACGGCAAGGTCAAGATGAGCACGCGCCCCGGCGAGCACCAGGGGCTGGGCCTCGCGCACTACCTGTGGTCGAGCTCGCCGCTGCGGCGCTACAGCGACCTCGTCAACCAGCGGCAGCTGCTGGCGGTCGATCGCGGGCGCAAGCCGCCGTACGCCGAGAACGACGCCGAGCTCTTACGCCGCGCTCACCGATTTCGAGGCGACCTACGCGAGCTACGCCGAGTTCCAGGACCGGATGGAGCACTACTGGTGCCTGCGCTGGCTGCTGCAGGAGCGCATCAGCGAGACGACGGCGACGGTGATCCGCGAGATACGCTCGTCCGCTTCGATCGCCTGCCGCTCGTCGTGCGACTGCCGGATCTGCCGGCGCTCCCGGCCGAGACGCGCGGTGCGGGTCGCGATCGGCCGCATCGATCTCGTGGCGTCGACGCTCGAGTGCCGGTTCGCGGGAGTCGAGGGATCGGTTCCGCTCCGATGCGCAAGCGCGGCCGACGGAAACGTCACATGGCAGGCGGAGCCTTCAGTAGACGTTCGCGCAACATGCTCCGACGGGCGGGGCGCGCGAGCGGCCGCCAAATGCCGCGCGACTGCGCTAGACTGCAAATTTACAGCTCCTTCACCATTGCCGAGCCGAACCGCCACGCGCAGCGCCCCTCTGCCCGACCGCCCCGTCAGGAAGGCGGCGACGCCGGTTCGCACCTCTTCGCCCGCCAAGAAGGCGGCGACCTGGCTCGTACTGTCGTCCTCCGCCAGGAAAGCGGCGATCCCGGTTCGTAACTCGTTTGAGGCAGGGCTTTCCGCGCTCATCGCGGAGCTCCGCTCATTGCCGAGCGGACTCGTGATGCCCAGCGCCGATCAGTTCATCTTCTACGCGCTGGGCGCGTCGATCCTCGTTCACGCCGTGCTGCTCGCGATCCAGTTCCGTGCGTTCGATCCCGCTCGCCTCAAGGACCGCATGCCGCCGCTCGAAGTCGCGCTGGTGAACGCGAAGTCGAACGCGAAACCGCCGATGGCCGACATCCTGGCGCAGGCGAATCTCGACGGCGGCGGCAACACCGATGCTTCCGCGGCGGGCGAAGACGCCGCTGCCCGTGCTGCCCAAGGCGAGCGCCACCGGCGAGATCGCCGGTCGCGTCGCAGCGGCTCGACGTGCTGGAGCAGGAAGCGCGGGAGCTGATGACGCGCATCAAGCGGCACGCCGCCCACGACCTACGCCATGCCGAAACCGGTCGAAGCGCCGGAACCGGTAGCGCAGCCGTCGGCGACCGAGCTCATGCAGCGCACGCTGGAGTCGATGCGGATCGAGGCACGGATCGCGAAGGACATCGGAAGCTACCAGCAGCGGCCGAAGCGCCGCTTCGTCGGCGCCCGTGCCGAGGAGTACCGGCTTGCGCGCTACGTCGAGGACTGGCGAGCGAAGATCGAGCGCATCGGCAACCTCAACTATCCCGAGGCGCGCGCGCCAGCTCAAGCTCTACGGAAACCTGCTGCTGACGGTCTCGATCCGCAGCGACGGCAGCGTCGAGAACGTCGAGATCAACCGCTCGTCGGGCCAGTCGATACTCGATGCGGCCGCGGTGAAGATCGTCGAGATGTCGGCGCCCTTCGCCGCGTTCCCGCCCGACATCAAGCGCGACACCGACGTCCTGCACATCACCCGCACCTGGATGTTCACCAAGGGCGACGAGCTTCGCTCTGAGTGATCCGTATGAGGGCGGCAACCCTCGACGGACACTTAGGCGAGCAGTTCGCGCGATGGTGGCCGGCTCTCCCGGGCTTCGTACCCCAGGCGCCCGGTAGACCGGCCACCATCTGCACGATCGGCGCCCCAAACGTCGCAATGAGCGCGCGGGGCGAGGCCGCGGTCGGAGCGACGGGCCGATACCCCACCGGGCGCCTGGGGTATGAAGCCCGGTGGGGTATCGGACCGTCGCGCGGGTCCCCCGATCACTCCATGAGCGCCGGAAATCTGCATCGCATCGGACGCGCGATTCTCTACGTCGTGGCGACGCTCGCCGCCGTCGTCGTGCTGTGGCTTTGCTGGATCGCCGCGCACATCGCCTGGTATCGCTATCAGCCGCCGGCCGAGACGGCCTTCATGGCGCAGCGGATGGACGAGCTTCGCGCAAAAAACGACAAGGCGACCCTGCAGTATCGCTGGGTGCCCTACGCGCGGATCTCGGCCCAGCTGAAGCGCGCGATGATCGCAGCCGAGGACGCGCGGTTCGCCGAGCACGGCGGCTTCGATTGGGAAGGCATCCGCAACGCGTTCGAGAAGAACAGGAAATCGGGCCGCGTCGTCGGAGGTGGTTCGACCATCACGCAACAACTGGCGAAGAACCTGTTCTTGTCGCCCGAACGAAGCTACTGGCGCAAGGCGGAGGAGGCGGTGGTCACCGTCATGCTGGAGGCGATGCTTTCGAAGCAGAGGATTTTCGAGCTCTACCTCAACGTGATCGAATGGGGCAACGGCGTGTTCGGCGCGGAGGCGGCCGCACGCCGCTATTTCGGCGTGGCGGCGGCGCAAGCTCACCGCAGAACAGGCCGCGCGACTTGCGGCGATGACGCCCAGCCCGCGGTTGTTCGAGCGGAGGCCGAATTCCAGCTACATCGAGGGCCGCGTCGCGACGATTCTCGCGCGCATGCCGGCTGCGGCGGTTCCCTAGGCACTTCCGCCGCAGGTTCGCGCGAGCCTCCCGCGTAGAATTGGCGCAGTGCGGGGTCGGAGCGAGGTCGTCGGTGCCGTGCCGATAGCCTTGTCCGACCCCGATCGTTACGTCGCCAGACAAGCCAATGGCCGAACCCGTCGAAACCCCGGTCGCAACCCGACCCGACGCGCCGAAAGGCGTGCAGGACGTGCTCGCCCGCGTGACGGGCCTCTTGCGCCAGCATCGGCTGGTCGAGGGGCTGGTCCGCGAGCAGCTCGAGGGGTCGCCGGGACGGCGACACCGAGCCGGTGGAGCTCGCCGAACAGCGCGGTGTACAAGAAGAGCGCGGCCGCGCTGCAGGTCGAGCTCGACCGGCTGCACCCGGCCGACATCGCCTACATCCTCGAAGCGCTGCCGCTCGACGAGCGGCTCTACATCTGGGACCTGCGTGCGGGCCTCGCGCGACGGCGACATCCTGCTCGAGGTCTCCGACGCCGTTCGCGAGTCGCTCATCTCGTCGATGGACACCGAAGAGCTCGTCGCCGCGACCGAGACGCTCGAAGCCGACGAGATCGCCGATCTCGCGCCCGACCTGCCGCAGGAGGTGATGGACGACGTATTCCAGAGCCTGCCGATCGAGGAGCGCGAGCAGCTGCGCGCGGCGATGTCCTTCGAGGACGACATGGTCGGCGCGCTGATGGACTTCGAGGACATCACCGTGCGGCCCGACGTCACGCTCGAAGTCGTGCTGCGCTATCTGCGCCGCTTCGACGAGCTGCCGTCGCAGACCGACCAGCTGTTCGTCGTCGACCGCGACGAGACGTCTGCTGGGCGTGCTGCCGATCAACACGCTGATCGTCTCCGATCCGGAGACGATCGGTCGAATCGATCATGCAGCCGCCCGTGGTCAAGCTTGCGGCAGCACGAGAAGGCGACGGTCGCGGCGTCGCGCGTTCGAGCGCTACGACCTCGTGTCGGCGCCGGTCGTCGACACCAACGATCGCGCTCGTGGGGCGCGTCACCGTCGACGTCGTGCTCGACTTCGTGCGGCAGCGCGGCGAGGAGGATCTGCTCGCCCAGGCCGGCTTGCGCGAGGAGGAGGACGTCTTCGCGTCGGTGTGGGCATCGTTCAAGAACCGCTGGGCGTGGCTCGCGATCAATCTCGTCACCGCGTTCATCGCCTCGCGCGTGATCGGCGTGTTCGAAGGCTCGATCGAAAGCTGGTCGCGCTCGCGGCGCTGATGCCGATCGTCGCCGGCATCGGCGGCAATTCGGGCAACCAGACGATCACGATGATCGTGCGCGCCGTGGCGCTCGGCCAGGTCACCGTCGACAACGCGCGCCAGCTGATCCGCAAGGAGATCACGGTGAGCCTCGTCAACGGCGTCATCTGGGGCGGCGTGATGGGGCTCGTCGCGATGGTACTGCTACAAGGATGTGTCGCTCGGGCCTCGTCATGGTGCTCGCGATGACGCTGAACCTGCATGCTCGCCGCGCTGATGGGCGTGCTGATCCCGATGACGATGCTGAAGCTCGGCCGCGATCCGGCGGTCGGCTCGTCGGTGCTGATCACCGCCGTGACCGACTCGGGCGGATTCTTCATCTTCCTCGGGTCTCGCAACGCTGTTCCTGGTGTGAGACGAGGGCGACGCAGCGCGGCTGGAATATGCCTCGCGCCGCTGCCTGTTGGCACCGTTGTCGCCGGTGCGCGGGAGGAGCCGAGGCGCGTCGCGTGGAGTAACATCGGACATCGCGCGTTCCTGCTCGTTGTCGATCCGCCGCGCTCTACGATGACGCCGACCCCACGTCAACGATGCCCGGGCCTGCCGCAACCGGACCTGGTTGCCGCGATTCCGCGCCTGCGCCGCTACGCGCGGGTGCTGACGGGCGATGCGTCGCGCGCCGACGACCTCGTGCAGGACACGCTCGCGCGCGGCGTGGGAGAAGCGGCGCATCGTGGCGGGCGGGAAGCGATTTGCGCGCGTGGCTGTTCACCATCATGCACAACGTCTACGTCAATCAGCTTGCGCTCGTGCGGCGCGACGCGCGCGAACGTGTCGATAGACGCGGACCCGACCAATCCGCGCCTGGCAGCTTCCCGTGCGCGCGAACCAGATCGATCGCGTCGAGCTCCTCGGAGCTCATGCAGCAGATGGGCCGGCTCTCCGCGGATCAGCGCGAGGTGCTGCTGCTTGCGGCCGTCGAGGAGCTGCGCTACGAGGAAATCGCCGGCGATCCTGTCGATTCCCGTCGGCACGGTGATGTCGCGCCTTGTCCCGCGCCCGCAACAATCTGCGCCAGCTGGTCGCCGAGCCGCGCGTCCGCGCTGCGCGTGGTCAAGTGAAGAGCGCACGTGCGATGAACGCGACGCCACCTCGCCCGCGATCGACGCCGACGTCCACGCATACGTCGACGGACGCCTTCGCGCCGCGCGCGCGCGCGGGCGTCGACGCGGCGCTCGCCGAATGACCCGGAGCTCGCCGCGCGCGTTGCCGACGATCCGCGCGCAGAACGCGGCGCTGCGCGATGCGCTCGACCTCGTGCTCGCCGAGCCGATTCCCGAGCGTCTGCTCGCCGCCGCAGTGCGCCGCCGGCATCGCGCGCGCCGCTGCGTCGCCGGCCGCGCCGTCTTGCTGGCGCGCGATCGCGGCCGCGACGCTCGTCGCTCGGTGTCGGCGTCGGCTGGTTCGGCGCGCGACGCGCTGATCGAGCGGGACGGGCACGCCGACGACGTTCGCGCGGCAGGCGGCGTTCGCGCATGCGCTGTACGCCTCGGACATCAACCGGCCGGTGGAGATCTGGGCCGCCGAGGAAAAGAGGCTCGTCAACTGGCTCACGAAGCGTCTCGGGTTCCAGGTCCACGCGCCGGACCTGAACAGTGTCGGGCTACGCGCTGGTCGGCGGCCGGCTCGTCGCCGGCAACGAGAAGCCGACTGCGCTCTTCATGTACGAGAATGCCGACAAGCAGCGGCTGTCGCTGCAGGTGCGCAAGCACCCGCCCGGCACGCGGCGAGACCGCATTCCGCTATGCCCACGAGAATGGCGTCGGCGTGTTCTACTGGATCGACGACGCCTGCGGCTACGCGCTCTCGGGCAACGTCGACCGCGGGCAGCTGCTCAAGATCGCGCACGTCGTCTATGGCCAGCTCGCCGCGGCTGAAGCCGCGCCCTGCCGTCGGCCTCGAAGTAGACGACTCGCGATGCAGACCGCGCCAGCACGCCCCGGCGATTCCGCCGGCGACATCGACACGCCGGCGCTCGTCGTCGATCTCGACGTGTTCGAGCGCAATCTCGACCTGATGGCAAACGCGGTCGCGCGGCGCCGCAGTGGCGCTGCGCCCGCACGGCAAGGCGCACAAGTGCCCGGACATCGCCTTTGCCGCAGATCGAGCGCGGCGCCGTCGGCATCTGCTGCCAGAAAGTGGCCGAAGCCGAAGCTTTCGTCGGCGCCGGCGTACGCGACGTGCTCGTGACCAACGAGATCGTCGGCGCGGCGAAGCTCGCGCGTCTCGCGGCGATGGCGAAGATCGCGACAGTCGCAGTGCTCGCCGACGATGCTGACGTGGTCCGCGAGATCGGTGCCGCGGCGCGTCGCAGCCGGCGTGATCATTTCGGTATTGGTCGAAGTCAACGTCGGCGCGAACCGCTGCGGCGTCGCGCCCGGTGCGCCCGCGGCCGCCATTGCGCTCGCCGTCGCGCGCACTCCGGGCCTGTCGCTTTGGCGGAATCCATGCCTATCACGGCGGCGCGCAGCACCTGCGCGAGCCGGAAGCGCGGCGCGCCGCGATTGCGAGTGCAGTGGCTCTGGTCCGCGAAGCGAAGTCGGCGATCGAGGCCGCGGGCCTCGCGTGCCCGACCGTTACGGGAGCGGGTACCGGCACCTGGCAACACGAGCGCGACAGCGGCGTCTACACGGAGCTGCAACCCGGGTCGTATGCCTTCATGGACGCCGACTATCAGAAGAACGCGCTCGCGCCCGACCAGCACCACTTCGAGCAAAGCCTGTTCGTGGTCGCGACGGTGATGAGCGCGCCATCCGGCGAGTCGGGCAGTCGTCGACGCGGGCTTGAAGTCGTTTTCGCTCGACTCCGGTCTTCCGCAGGTCTATGGCGCGCGCGGGTTGACGTACGTGAAGGCGACCGACGAGCATGGCGTCATCGCCGTCGCCGCCGAAGCGTCGCCGTTGCGGATCGGCGATCGGCTGTGGCTCGTTCCCGGCCATTGCGATCCGACCGTCAACCTCTACGATTGGATCGTGGGGGTTCGAGGCACGCGCGTCGAATGCGTGTGGCCCGTAGCGGCGCGCGGCGCGCTGGCTGAAATTCACTGGCGCGCAGCAATCCGCCGCGCCGCCTCGCAAAGGAGCAGCGACCGATGTTCGTATACGGAAATGACCAGCGAGCCGAGGATCTGGCGGCGGCGTGAAGCGGAAGGTGCTTGCCCACGACGGCGGGCTGATGCAGGTCGAAGTCACGTTCGAGGAAGGGGCCGTGGGCCCGCTGCACTCGCATCCCCACGAGCAGTTGACGTACGTGCTTTCCGGCGAATTCGAATTCACGATCGGCGACGAGACGAGGGTCGTCCGCGCGGGCGACACGATGTACAAGCGATCAGGCGTGATGCACGGGTGTCGCTGCCTGAAGCGCGGCGTGCTGCTCGACACCTTCACGCCGCAACGCGCCGACTATCTGCCGAAATAACGCGCGCAAGCCTCGAGTGGCGCACTCAAAGCGTCACGATGCCGCGAGGCGTGCGCAGCATCGCGGCAAGGCGCGTGTCGCGATCGTAGGTCACCGGCAAGACCGAGTCCAGGCCGAGCGCGGCGAGCGCCGCGCGGATCAGCGCGGGCTCGGGATGCGACGCCGCCAGGCTGGCAATCGACACGTTGGACTTCGGCAGCGATTCCGCCGGATGCTGCGGGACGTCCCATTCGATCAGCGTGGGCACCACGCCTTTCGCCGGCAGCGTTCCGTCGTCGGGGATCGTGATTCGCCAGCGATAGGCGCCGCGCGCCATGGGGTGCACGGCGCCGAGAGGTATCGGGCAAGCCGCGGCGGCACGCTCGATTCCCGTGGTGCGCGCGACCCAGTGGATGAGGCGCGGGCGCTCGGTCAGCTCCGCCTGCAGCGCGATGTTGTCGAGGTCGAACCAGCGCGGCCGCGAGGGCTTCGTCCCTTCAGGATCGATGGCGATGATCTCGAGGAACGTGCCCTCGGACAGGCGCACGAGCGCGTTGTGCGTTCCCATCGCGACGTGCTTGCCGCCGGGCTGCGGCGTGACTCCGGCGATCTCCGCGACGTATTCGATGCCGTCGGCGAGCGTGGCCGCGGCGACGACGAGGTGGTCGAGCGTCGCCGCCGGCACCCTCGGATGGATCATTGTGGCGCGGGCTCGTCGGGTGCGAAGTCGAGCTCGACCCGCGCGCCGTTGGGATCGTGCACGAAAACCTGCCAGATGCCGGTTCCCGTTTGCTGGCGGCACTGGTACTTCACGCCCCTGGCCTCGAGCTTCGCGACAGTGGCGGAGAGGCCGGTCGCGGAGAACGCCATGTGGTCGATCACGCCGGCCTTGAGCTCGCTTCGCGGCCGGCCGCCGACGACGTGCAGCACCGCCTGCTCGCCCGCGTACAGCCATGCGCCGGGAAAGCCGAGCGGCGGCCGGGGACCGTCGGTGAGACCGAGAAGCTCGTTATAGAAGGTGACGGTGGCGGGTACGTCGTCCGTCAGGATCGTGAAGTGGTTGAGTCCGGTGGTCGCCATGTTCGCCTCTCGTTGCACGGAGTGCGCCCACGATCTTACTGCATCGACCGCGCGTACGAACTGCGCCGAGCAGCGCAGTCGCATCCGGCGCGACGCGGATCGTTGTAAGGGAACCTGTCGTCGCCGCCGCTCCAGGCATGGCCGAGCCCGTCGATCAGGATGTGCCGGGCGACGAGCACGGCCGGCGACCTTCCATTCGCTCGTGGTAACGCTTCGAGTGCCCGCCATGGCGACCTCGCAACGATCGGCGGGAGGAAGCTCGACGTTCCCGCCGGCGTCCGCCGCCGGATGGCCGTTGAGCGCCAGGTATTGGCGGATGAGCTGCGCGGCATTGACCGGAGCCACGACATCGTCCGCACCGCCGTGGACGACCAGAAGCGGCACGGGAAGGGATTCCGCGTCCGCGCCTTCGCGTGTCTCGCGCGCGATCCGCGCAAAGTCGGTATCGGCGCCGGTCTTCAGCACGCCGAGAGCGGCAAGCGGCGACGATGCCGCGCCGCAGGCAACGCCCGAGTGCACGAACACGCCGGCGATCGCCGCGGGTTTCCTCACGCCGAGCACAGCGGCGAGCGCGGCCCCGAGGAAAGGCCGGCGACGTAACACGCGCCGGCGATCGATCCGGTACTTTCGTCGCACGGCGCGCACCTGTGCCAGCACGATTGCCGCCTCGCCGCGCCCGCGGTCGTCGCCCGCTCGAACCAGTTCCAGCATCCCCATGCGTTCGCGCGCGGATTCTGATGCGGCAGGAGCACGATGCAGCCGATGTCGTCGGCGAGCGCCGTGATGCGCGTCCCGTGGACGATTTCGTCCGCCGTCTGCCGGCAGCCGTGGATGAGAACGAGGAGCGGAACGCGACGCCAGCGCGCATGGCCTCGAGGAACGTAGACGGTGTATTCGCGGGAGGGCCAGATCCACGGCGCCGTCGTCACCGTCCCTCGCCACGATGTGCGGCTGTCGGTTTCGAATCGGCCCGGTTCGGGCGGCTTGCGCCGGAAGAGGCGGGAGAAAACCGCCTTGGTTCGCGACCAGAGGTTGCCGAGCATCAGTCGTCCAATGTCCGCGCGGGGCCGGAGCGACGTCGCCGCGCGCACCGGATCGCGCGCCGCTAGATCAGCACGATGTCGTACTGCTCCTGCGTGTAGATCGATCTCCACCTGCAGCGAAATCGGCTTGCCGATGAAATCGCCGAGCTGAGCGAGCGACTGCGACTCCTCGTCGAGGAAGAGATCGATCACCGGCTGCGCGGCCAGGATGCGGAACTCGCGCGCGTTGAACTGCTTCGCCTCGCGCAGGATCTCGCGCAGGATTTCGTAGCAGATCGTCTGCGCCGTCTTGAGCTCGCCGCGGCCGTGGCAGGTCGGGCAGGTCTCGCACAGCACGTGCGCGAGCGATTCGCGCGTGCGCTTGCGCGTCATCTCCACCAGCCCGAGCTGCGTGAAGCCGTTGACGGTCAGCCGCGTCCGGTCGCGGTCGAGCGCCCGGTTGAGCTCGGCCAGCACGGCGCTGCGATGGTCGGCGTTCTCCATGTCGATGAAGTCGATGATGATGATGCCGCCGAGATTGCGCAGCCGCAGCTGGCGCGCGATGACCTGCGCCGCCTCGAGGTTGGTCTTGAAGATCGTGTCGTCGAAGCTGCCTGCCGCCGACGAAGCCGCCGGTGTTGACGTCGATCGTCGTCATGGCCTCGGTCTGGTCGACGATGAGATAGCCGCCGGACTTCAGGTCCACGCGGCGCGCCAGCGCTTTCTCGATCTCGTCCTCGACCCGATGGAGATCGAACAGGGGCCGCTCGCCGGGGTGATGGGCGATCCGCTCGGAGAGCGCGGGCGTGTACTGCGCGCGAACTCGAGCATCTTCACGAACGTCTCGCGCGAGTCGACGACGACGCGGGAAGTCTCCTCGGTGGACATGTCGCGCAGGACGCGCTGCGCAAGGTTCAAATCCTGGTAGAGGAGCGGCGGGCGCGGGAACGTCGCGGGCGCGCGTTCAGGTCGCCCCACAGCTTGGTGAGGTATTCGATGTCGCTTTGCATCTCGCGCTCGGTCGCCGTCTCGGCCATCGTGCGGATGATGAATCCGCCGATGTGCCCGTCCGGCAACAGGAGCTGGAGCTTGCCGCGCAGGCTCTCGCGCTCGGCCTCGTCCTCGATGCGCTGCGAGATGCCGATGTGCGAGTCCTGCGGCAGGTAGACGAGCAGCCGGCCGGCGAGGCTGATCTGCGTGGACAGCCTGCGCGCCCTTCGTGCCGATCGGGTCCTTGATCACCTGCACGAGGATCGACTGTCCCTCGTGCAGGATTTTCTCGATGGGGCGCGTGTCGGTGCCGCCGTGCCCGTTCTGGCGGTGCTCCCAGATGTCGGCGATGTGAAGGAACGCCGCGCGCTCGAGGCCGATCTCGACGAAGGCGCTCTGCATCCCGGGCAGCACCCGCGCGACGCGGCCGAGGCAGATGTTGCCGACGAGACCCCGCGCGCTGGCGCGCTCGATGTGAAACTCCTGCACGACGCCCTGTTCGAGCATCGCGACGCGTGTTTCCTGGGGGTTACGTTGATGAGTATTTCATGCGACATCGGAGAGCTTGGTTATAGCACGGGGAACCCGATGCCGGCGAGCGCGGTCGGCGGTCTCGTAGAGCGGCAGTCCCATGATGCCGGAATGACTGCCTTCGATTCGCTGGACGAAAGTCGCCGCGCGGCCCTGGATCGCGTACGCGCCGGCCTTGTCGAAAGGCTCGCCGGTGGCGACGTAGCGGTCGATCTCATCGCGAGCGATGACGCGAAAAGTCACGGCCGACGTGGAGATCTCGGCCACCGTGTTCTCTTCCCAGCACAGCGCGACGGCGGTCAATACCTGGTGCTTGCGGCCGGACAAGGCCATCAGCATGCGCACGGCGTCGGCGGCGTCCTTCGGCTTGCCGAAGATCACGTCGTTCAGGACGACCTCGGTGTCCGCTCCGAGCACGGGGCGCGGAGGAGGCTGCGCTGCAGCATCCGTTGCCATCCGATCGTGGCCTTGGTGCGCGCGATGCGCTCGACGTAGTGAAGCGGCGGCTCGGCGTCCGCGCGCCTTCGACGATGTCGCGCTCGCGCTCCGAGGATTCGCGCAGGTGCAGCGAAGTGAATTCGATGCCGAGCTGGCGCAGGAGCTCCTCTCGGCGCGGGCTCTTCGAGGCAAGATAGACGGCGGGAGCGGTCATGATGAGCGGGATCCTCCTCCAACGTGGCCGTGGCGCCGGCAGTCACTCGCGATGGTACGGGTGATGCGAGAGGAGGCTGGCGGCTCGATACAACTGCTCGGCCACGATGACGCGGACGAGCCCGTGCGGCAATGTTAGCGCGGAAAGCGCAACGGTGGCGGAAGCGTCGCGCTTGACCGATTCCGCAAGCCCGTCGGCGCTGCCGATGACGAATGCGACATCGCGCGCATCGTCGCGCCAGCGCGCGACCTGTCGGCGAGCGCGCGCGTGGTCCACTGCTCGCCGCGCTCATCGAGCGCGACGACGTGAGCGTTCTTGCAGGCGTCGGCAATCCGCTTGGCCTCCGCCGCGAGGATCTGCGCCACGGTCTTGCCGCGGTCGCGCGGTTCGGCCTTCAACGCGACGAGCTCCACCGTGAACTCCTGCGGCATGCGGCGTGCATATTCGTCCCATCCTGCGTCGACCCACGCCGGCATCCTCTGACCGAGCGCGACGACCCGGATCTTCATTATGCGGGAACGGGGCAGATGGCCCACCCCGCCGAATGTTCACGCGGCCGCGCGGTCGGCAACCTTGGCGCGGCGCTTCGCCGCGGGCGGAGCCCAGAGTTCCTCCAGGTTGTAGTGGGCGCGGGCGGCGGGCTGCATGATGTGAACGACGATGTCCCCGGCGTCGACCAGCACCCAGTCGCCAGACTCCTCGCCTTCGACGCCGACAATCGTCGCGCCGATCGCCGTCAGTTTGTCGCGGACATGGCGGGCGAGCGCCTTGACCTGTCGATGGGACTCGGCCGTGGCGATGATCATCGTGTCGAACAGGCTCGTAAGCTTGCGGACGTCGAGAACCGTGACGTCGCGCGCCTTGATGTCATCGAGTGCGGAAACAGCGGTCTTCTGGATCTTGTTAAGTCGCATCCGGATGGGAATTGTAAAGGCGATTGCGTTCAATATAGGCTAAAACGGCGGCGGGAAGCAATCCGCGAACCGCAGCGATGCCGCCGCCTCGCCGCCCGAGGCATTCCCGTATCGCCGATGCCGAGATCGGATGCGCGGTGACTTTCTGCAGAACGATCCCGCCCGCGGGCTCCGCCGTCAGCACCGCCGCGTCCCGCGACAGACGTCGCGACCATTCGCCCGCAAGCTCAGGCGACATGGCGGCCTCGATGGCCACACCCGGGCGGCCGACGACGACGACATGCGCAAGCTCGAAGATGTCGCGCCAGCGATGCCATGTCGGCAGGCCGAGGAATGCGTCGGCGCCGGTGATGAGCGCCAACGTTCGCGCGGGGTCCTCGTCGCGCAACTCTTCGAGCGTGGTCACCGTGTAGCTGCGGCCCGCGCGACGGAGCTCTCTTGCATCCACTTCGAGGCCCGCGTGTCCCGCGACGGCAAGCTCGACCATGGCGAGCCGATGCGCTGCCGTCGCGATGGGCGGCGCCCGATGCGGCGGATCGCCGGCGGGAACAGAATCGAATCGCGGCCAAGCCGAGTGTCGAGCGGAGCTCGCGGGCGAGCTCGAGATGCCCGCAGTGAACCGGATCGAACGTGCCGCCGAACACACCCAGGACCGGTTTGCCTGTCACGTCCCGCCGCCTAAAAGCTCGACCCCGGTTCCTGCAGAAACGCGATCTCTTCCGGTGTCGACGCACGCCCGAGGAGCGCATTGCGGTGCGGATAGCGGCCGAAGCGGCGCACGATGGCCGCATGCTTTTCGGCCCAGTCGAGCGAGGTGTGGTCTCCCGTCTCCCGCGCGAGCCCGGTGAAAAGGGCAATCGATCGATCCTGAATCAGCCTGTCTTCCGAATGCTCGAACGGCAGGTAGACAAAGCGCGCGCTCGTAACGGTCGAGCGTGCGATCGCGGCCCTCGTCGACGATGCCGATCGCGGTGGCCAGCGCCTTCGGCGTCGCCCGCGAATGCGCGCGCGTTGCCGCGATACGCGTTGCGCGTGAACTGGTCGAGCAGGAGAACCCGGGCGAGCGCTCCCTGCGTGTCGGAGCACCACTCGCGAAAGCCGCCGCCGATCGCCGACTCGATCGCGCCTCCGAAGCGCTCCGCGATCGTCGCGTCGAAAGCGGCGTCCTTGCGGAACCATTCGGCGCGCGGCGCGTGCGGTGGCGGGCCGAACCAGAAGTCGAGGATTTCGCGGGCAAGAGGCGGCATGCGGTTTGTTATAGTCGGGCAATGCGCACATCGTACCGCGATATCTTTCTGCTCGCCTGTTGTCAGGCGCTCCTGCTCACCAATGGCTCGGGGCTCATCACGATGAACGGGCTCGTCGGCTATGCGCTCACCGACACCAAGCAGCTCGCCACGCTCGGCGTGACGCTCGTATGTGCTGGGCTCGGCGGTGGCGACGATGCCCGCGTCGTTGCTGATGGCGCGTATCGGCCGGCGGAAGGGTTTCATGATCGGCGCGCTCGTCAGCGTCGGCGGCTGCGCGCTCGCGGCGCTCGCGATCAGCCGCGGCAGCTTCGTCCTCTACTGCGTGGCTACCGCGGTGATCGGCATCTACAACGCGATCGGCCTGCAGTACCGCTTCGCAGCGGCGGAGGTCGCCGCGCCGGCCGACAAGGCGAAGGCGATATCGCTGGTGCTGGCCGGCGGGGTCGTCGGAGGATTTCTGGGGCCCGAATCCGCGCGCCGTGCCGTGCGATCTCTTCGCGACGCCGTTTCTCGGCGGCTTCGTCGTGCTCGCCGGCTACGCGCTGCTCGCGCTCGTCGTGCAGTCGCTCGTCCACGTTCCGCCGCCGACGCTGGAGGAGCGCTCGGGCAAGGGGCGGCCGCTGTCGGTCATCGTGCGCCAGCCCGTGTTCATCGTCGCCGTGCTGGCCGGCGCAGTCGGCTACGGCCTCATGAACCTGCTGATGACGGCGACGCCGATCGCGATGGACTTCTGCAAGCACCCGTTCGGCGCGGTGGCCATCGTGATCGAGTGGCACGTCGTCGGAATGTTCGCGCCCGGATTCTTCACGGGATCGCTGATCCGCCGCTTCGGCGTGCTCCACGTGATACTGGCCGGAATCGTTCTCGTCGCCCTCTGCGTGGCCGTCGCCCTGAACGGCGTCACCGTTTCGCACTTCCTGCTGGCGCTCGGGCTGCTCGGCGTCGGCTGGAACTTCATGTACACCGGCGGCACGACATTGCTGACGGAGGCCTATGCGCCTGCGGAAAAGGCGCGCGTGCAGGGCGCCAACGACTTCATCGTGTTCGCGACGATGGGGTGTCGTCGCTCGCCTCGGGCGCAATGGTGTCCACCGCGGGTTGGGAGGCGATGAACCGCGCGGTGCTGCCCGTGCTCGGGACGATCGCCGCGGCCGTCATCTGGTATGCGTGGCGCAGCCGCACTCCGCACCCGCGCTCCCGCGTGAGCCAGCGCCCGGCTAGCTTTCGACCTTCACGCCCTTCCAGAACGCGACGTACCCCGCAATCTCCTGCGCCTTTTCCTTGGGCGCGGGGTAGTACCACGCGGCGTCCCGATTGACGGCGTCGCCGGCGACGATGTCGTAGTAGCTCGCGAGCCCCTTCCACGGGCAGACGCTGTGCGTCTCGCTGTCGCGAAAGTGCTCGCGGTGCACGGACTGCGGCGGAAAGTAGTGGTTGCCTTCGATGACGATCGTCGCGTCGCTCTGCGCGAGAAGCGCTCCGTGCCACATCGCTTTCATCGTCGAGCTTCAGGTGCGCAACTGGCCCGACCCGAGCACGATCCACTTGCGGCTCGTGAGGCCTTCGAGTCCCACCGGCCCGCGCGCATGCAGCTTGTTGGTCGAAATGCCGATCTCGGCGCCCAATCCGTATTCGAAGCCGTCGGCGAGCCGCGTCGAGGCGTTGATCATCACCGAGCTCGAGTCCACTTCGCGCAGGAAGCGCATCGCGTTCCGCGTGGTGCTGCGTGACGATCGCGTCGGTGTGCTGCGAGCCGTAGCTTGCGCGATGTGCGCGATCGCGTCGTCGAGCGAGTCGACGACGCGAACCGCCAGGATCGGCGCCAGGTATTCGGCGTACCAGTCGGCCTCGGTCGCCGGCAGCATCGCGGGGACGATCGCGCGCGACCGCTCGCAGCCGCGGAGCTCGACGCCCTTTGCTCGCGATAGACGTCGGCGAGCGGCGGCAGCGCGCGCGCGGCGATGCCGGCGTGGACGAGCAGCGTCTCCATCGTGTTGCACGTCGAGTAGCGCTGCGTCTTCGCGTTGTCGGCGACCGCGAATCGCCATCGCGAGATCGGCGTGCGGCGTCGATGATAGACGTGGCACACGCCGTCGAGATGCTTGATCACCGGCACTTTCGCTTCGCGCGCGATGCGCTCGATGAGGCTCTTGCCTCCGCGCGGCACGATGACGTCGACATGCTTGTCGTCGGCGATCAGGTGTCCGACCGCCGCGCGGTCGGTCGTCGCGACGATCTGCACGGCGTTCTCCGGCAGGCCGGCGGCGCGCAAGGCCGCGATGCACGCACGCGGCGATGGCCTGGTTGCTGCGGATTGCCTCCGGAGCCGCCGCGAAGGATGGTCGCGTTGCCGGCCTTGAGACACAGCCCGGCGGCATCCGCCGTCACGTTCGGCCGCGATTCGTAGATGATGCCGACGACGCCCAGCGGCACGCGCATCCATCCGACCTGGATGCCCGAAGGCCGGTAGCTTGAGACCGGTGATCTCGCCGACGGGATCGGGCAGCGCGGCGATGGCCTCGAGTCCGGCCGCCATCGCGGCGATCGTGTCCGGCATCGAGCGTAAGCCTGTCGACGAACGCGGTGTCATGCCCGGCGGCTCGTCGCGGCGGCGACGTCCTCGGCATTCGCCGCGATCAGCGCGGTCGGAATCGTCGCGGAGCGCGGCAGCCATTGCCATCAGTGCCGCGTTCTTGGCGTGCGTGTCGGCCCGCGCGACATCGCGCGCGGCGGCGCGCGCCGCTTCGCCGACGCCTTGCATGTAGGCGCCGACATCGGCGAACGTGCCGAGACCCGGGACGGCGAGATTGCTCATCGCGCGATTGTAGCGCGATCGCGAGCGGCGCGGGCGAACCGCGGCAGCGGAGCTAGCGCGAGTGGCTTGATCGTGCGCACGCCGGTGTCGGCGCCGAGCAGGATGACGTCGGCACCGCGTGACGCGAAGAGTCCCGACGGTGACCACGCCGACGATTGCGCGGATCTTCGCTTCCATCTCGACGGGATTGGCGATCGACAGGCCGTGCACGTCGAGAATGACGTTGCCGTTGTCGGTGGTGAATCCCATTCGCCACGCCGGCTGGCCGCCCGAGCAGCACGAGCTGCCGCGCGACGTAGCTCCTCGCCATCGGGATCACTTCGACCGGCAGCGGGAACTTGCCGAGCACGCCGACCAGCTTCGACTCGTCGGCGATGCAGACGAACTTCCGCGCGACAGCGGCGACGATCTTCTCGCGCGTCAGCGCGCCGCCGCCGCCCTTGATCATTGCGCCGTGCTCGGTCACTTCATCGGCGCCGTCGATGTACACGGGGATGTCGGAGACGTTGTTGAGGTCGTCGACGTAGATGCCGTGGCCTTTGAGCCGCTCGGCGGTCTTGACCGAGCTCGCGACGGTGCCCTTGATCCGGTGCTTGATCTTCGCGAGCTCGTCGATGAAGAGGTTCGCCGTCGACCCGGAGCCGACGCCGATCATCGCGTCGTCGACGACATACTTGATCGCCTCGCGGGCGACGGCTTGCTTTTGCTCGTCCTGGGTCATGAAGTGCCTCGGACAGGGCGCTATTTCTTCCGCGGCGGCGGAAGGTCGGTGCATACGCCTTCGAACGCCTCGGCCGCAAGGCCGACCGATTCGGACAGCGTCGGGTGCGGATGGATCGTGCGGCCGATGTCGACGGCGTCGGCGCCCATCTCGATCGCGAGCGCGATCTCGCTGATCGAGATCGCCCGCGTGCGTGCCGACGATGCCGCCGCCGACGATCCGGTGCGTCGCCTCGTCGAACAGGAGCTTCGTGAAGCCTTCGTCGCGGCCGTTGGCGATCGCGCGTCCCGACGCCGCCCACGGAAAGAGCCCCTTGCTCGACCTTGATGCCCTTCGCCTTCGCCTCGTCCTCGGTGACGCCGGCCCACGCGATCTCCGGATCGGTGTAGGCGACCGACGGAATCACCCGCGCGTCGAAGATACGATTTTCGCCCGGCCGCCGCTTCCGCGGCGACATGGCCTTCGTGCGTCGCCTTGTGCGCGAGCATCGGCTGGCCGACGATGTCGCCGATCGCGAAGATGTGCGGCGACGTTGGTGCGCATCTGGTTGTCGACGGCGATGAAGCCGCGATCGGAGACCGCGACGCCCGCCTTGTCGGCGCCGATCTTCTTGCCGTTCGGCGCGCGGCCGACGCTCATCAGCACGGCGTCGTAGGGCTGCGGCTCCTTCGGCGCGTTCGCGCCCTCGAACGTGACCCAGAGCGCGTCGGGCTTCGCCTGCGACCGCGGTGGTCTTGGTCGCCGAGCATGATCCGGTCGAAGCGCGGCTTGTTGATCTTCTCCCAGACGCGGACGAGGTCGCGATCGGCGCCGGGCATCAGGCCGTCGAGCATCTCGACGACGTCGAGCCGCGTGCCGAGCGATCGAATACACCGTGCCCATCTCGAGGCCGATGATGCCGCCGCCGACGACGAGCATCCGCTTCGGAATCGGACGGCGAGCTCCGAGCGCGCCGGTCGAGTCGAAGCACGCGCGGGATCTTCGGGAACGAACGGCAACTGCACGGATTGCGAGCCGGCGGCGATGATCGCCTGCTCGAAGCGCGACGACCTTCTTCGCGCCGGTCTTCGCCTGCGCCGGGCCCTTCGGTGATCTCCGACCTCGACGTGATGCGGATCGAGGAACTGGCCGATGCCGCGGACGACTTCGACCTTGCGCGCCTTGGCCATGCCCGGCAAGCCCGCCGGTCAGCTTGCCGACGACCTTGTTCTTCCAGCGCGCGAAGCTCGTCGAGGTCGACCTTCGGCGCGCCGAACGCGATGCCGTGCTCGGCGAGCGCCTTCGTCTCGTCCATCACGGCCGCGATGTGCAGCAGCGCCTTCGACGGAATGCAGCCGACGTTGAGGCACACGCCGCCCAGCGATCGCGATAGCGCTCGACCAGCACCGTCTTCATGCCGAGGTCGGCGCGCGCGGAACGCCGGCGCTGTAGCCGCCGGGTCCCGGCGCCGAGCACGAGCATCTCGGCACTCGATGTCCGCCTTGCCGGTGTAGGTGGCGGCACCCGGAATCGGCGGCTGCCAGCTGGCGGCGCAGGCTTTGCGAGCTGCAGGCGCGGCGGCCGCCGGCGGCGCGCGGCGGCGGCAGCCGGCGCGGCGGCAGTTGCGTCGCGGCTGCCTTCGCGTCGCCGGCTGCCGGCGGCATCGGATTCGAGCACGACGATCAGCGAGCCTTCGCTCACCTTGTCGCCGAGCTTCACCTTGACTTCCTTGACGACGCCCGCGGCGGGCGAGGGCACGTCCATCGTCGCCTTGTCCGACTCGAGCGTGACGAGCGAGTCCTCGGCGGCGACCTTGTCGCCCGGCTTGACGAAGACCTCGATGACCGGGATGTCCTTGAAGTCGCCGATGTCCGGGACTTTGACTTCGACGGTGCTCATAGCATCACCCGGCGCATGTCGGCGAGCAGCGCCGCGAGATACGCGGTGAACCGCGCCGCCGCCGGCGCCGTCGATCACGCGATGGTCGTAGGACAGCGACAGCGGCAGCCATCGAGCCGCGGCACGAACGCGCTTGCCGTCCCACACCGGCTTCGTCGCGCTCTTCGACACGCCGAGGATCGCGACTTCCGGCGCGTTGATGATCGGCGTGAACGCGGTGCCGCCGATGCCGCCCAGGCTCGAGATCGAGAAGCAGCCGCCCTGCATGTCGGCCGGGCCGAGCTTGCCCTCGCGCGCCTTCGCCGAGAGCGCGCGCCATCTCCGTCGGCGATCGCGAGCACGCCTTTCTGGTCGGCGTTCTTGATCACGGGCACGACGAGGCCGTTCGGCGTGTCGGCGGCGAAGCCGATGTGGAAGTACTGCTTCAGCACGAGGTTGTCGCCGTCGAGTGAACGCGTTGACGTCCGGAAATTTCTTCAGCGCGCGCGACGCTCGCCTTGATCAGGAACGCGAGCATCGTGACCTTGATGCCGGCCTTCTCGTTCTCCTTGTTGAGCGCGACGCGGAACGCTTCGAGGTCGGTGATGTCGGCTTCGTCGAACTGCGTGACGTGCGGGATCATCACCCAGTTGCGCGCGAGGTTCGCGCCGGAAATCTTCTTGATCCGCGACAGCGGCGCGGCTTCGACCGGACCGAACTTCGCGAAGTCGACGGTCGGCCACGGCAGCAGGTTGAGCGAGCCGCCGCCGCTGATGCCGCCGCCGGCGCCCCGCGGCGGCGCGCGCCGCCGCTCATCACCTGCTTCACGAATTTCTGGACGTCCTCCTGCAGGATGCGGCCCTTCGGCGCCGAGCCCGTCACGCGCGCGAGATCGACGCCCAGCTCGCGCGCGAATTTGCGCACCGACGGCGACGCGTGCGCGGCCTTGAAGGCGGCGCCGTCGACGGGCGCCGTTGCGGCGGCAGGCTGAGCGCGGCTTCGGCGGCGGCGCTGTCGCGGGCGCGGCTGCAGGCAGCGGCCGCGGCGGCTGGCGGCGGGCGCGGCGCGGCGCAGGCGCCGGGGCGGCGCGGCGGCGCCGTCGCGGCGGCAGGTTTCGCGTGCCTCCGCCGGCGCTGCCGCGCCGGTCTCGACCACGACGATCGGCGAGCCTTCGCTCACCTTGTCGCCGAGCTTCACCTTCGACTTCCTTGACGGTGCCCGCCGCGGGCGACGGCACGTCCATCGTCGCCTTGTCCGACTCGAGCGTGACGAGCGAGTCCTCCGCTTTCGACCGTATCGCCGGGCTTGACGAAGATCTCGATGACCGGGATATCGGTGAAATCGCCGATGTCGGGAACCTTGACTTCGATCGTGCGTCACTTGGACCTACCTCCGCGCTTCGCGCTCCGGGGCAATTCGCGCTTGGGAGCGGCCCGGCGCGCTCATGGTTGGCTTTCGAAGCTACACGGTCCACGGCGCGGGCTTCGCCGGGTCGAGCCCGTACTTCTTCATCGCCTCGCCGACTTTCGCGGCGGGCAGCGCGCCTTCGTCGGCCAGCGCCTTCAGCGCGGCGACGGTGACGTAGTAGCGGTCGACCTCGAAGAAGCGCCGCAGCTTCTCGCGCGTGTCCGAGCGCCCGAAGCCCGTCGGTGCCGAGCGACGACGTAGCGCCGCGGCACGTAAGGCGCGGATCTGCTCCGCGAACGCGCGCATGTAGTCGGTCGCGGCGATCACCGGGCCCGATCGTGTCGCCGAGGCAGCGCTGCGACGTGCGAAGTCTTCGGCTTGCGCCGTCGGGTTCATGCAGGTTGTCGCGGGCGACGGCCATGCCGTCCCGCGCGAGCTCGGTGAAGCTCGGGCAGCTCCAGAGGTCGGACGCCACGCCCCAGTCGCTCTTGAGGAGCGCCGCGGCCTCGATCACTTCGCGGAAGATCGTGCCCGAGCCCAGGAGCTGCACGCGCGGCGCCTTCGCCTTCTTCGTCGCCGGCCTCGAACAGGTACATCCCCTTGATGATCGACGGCGCCGCGCCTTCGGGCATCGCCGGCTGCCGGTAGTTCTCGTTCATCACCGTGAGGTAGTAGTAGACGTCCTGCTGCTCGGCGTACATCCGCCTGCAGGCCGTCCTGGATGATCACCGCGACCTCGTAGCCGAACGTCGGGTCGTACGAGATGCAGTTCGGGATCGTCGCCGACATGAGGTGCGAGTGGCCGTCCTCGTGCTGCAGGCCCTCGCCGTTCAGCGTCGTCCGTCCCGGCGGTGCCGCCCAGCAGGAAGCCGCGCGAGCGCATGTCGCCCGCCGCCCACGCGAGGTCGCCGACGCGCTGGAAGCCGAACATCGAGTAGAAGATGTAGAACGGGATCATCGGCACGCCGTGCGTCGAGTACGACGTCGCCGCCGCGATCCAGTCGCACATCCCGCCGGCCTCGTTGATGCCTTCCTGCAGGATCTGTCCGTTCTTCGATCTCCTTGTAGAACATCAGCTGGTCGGAATCCTGCGGCGTGTAGAGCTGGCCCTGCTGGTTCCAGATGCCGAGCTGCCGGAACAGGCCCTCCATGCCGAACGTGCGCGATTCGTCGGGAACGATCGGCACGATGTGCTTGCCGAGGTTCTTGTCGCGCAGCAGCAGCTGCAGGATCTGCACGAACGCCATCGTCGTCGAGATCTCGCGGTCCTCGGTGCTCTTGAGGAACCGCTCGAAGGCGGCGAGCTCCGGCGTCGACGAGCGCGTCGGCCTTGCCGCGCCGCGCGGGCAGATAGCCGCCGAGCTCCATCCGGCGCGCGCGCATGTACTCGAGCTCGGGCGAGCCTTCCGGGAACGTGACGTAGGGCACCTCGTCCAGCTTGTCGTCGGCGACCGGGATGCCGAAGCGGTCGCGGAAGCTGCTGGATCGAGTCGTGCGACATCTTCTTCTGCTGGTGCGTGATGTTCTGCGCCTCGCCGGACTCGCCCATCCCGTAGCCCTTGATCGTCTTGGCGAGGATGACCGTCGGCTGGCCCTTGTGGTTGACCGCCGCGTGGAAGCGCCGCGTAGACCTTGAACGGGTCGTGGCCGCCGCGGTTCAGCTTCCAGATGTCGTCGTCGGTATAGTCGGCGACGAGCTCCTTCAACTCCGGCGTGTTGAAGAAGTGCTCGCGGACGTAGGCGCCGTCCTTCGACTTGATCGTCTGGTACTCGCCGTCGACGACCTCCATCATCCGGCGCATCAGGATGCCCTTCTTGTCGCGCGCGAAGCAGCGGATCCCAGTGCCGGCCCCAGACGATCTTGATCACGTTCCAGCCGGCGCCGCGGAAATCGGACTCGAGCTCCTGGATGATCTTGCCGTTGCCGCGCACCGGGCCGTCGAGGCGCTGCAGGTTGCAGTTGACGACGAAGATCAGGTTGTCGAGCTTCTCGCGCGCCGGCCATGCCGATCGCGCCCATCGACTCCGGCTCGTCCATCTCGCCGTCGCCGCATGAACGCACCAGACCTTGCGGCCCTCGGTCGTCGCGAGGCCGCGGTCCTGCAGGTATTTCATGAAGCGCGCCTGGTAGATCGCCATCAGCGGGCCGAGACCCATCGACACCGTCGGAAACTGCCAGAAATCCGGCATGAGCCACGGGTGCGGATACGACGAGATGCCCTTGCCGTCGACCTCCTGCCGGAAGTTGTCCATCTGCTCGGCGGTGAACCGGCCCGAGCATGAAGGCGCGCGCGTAGACGCCCGGCGCCGAGTGGCCCTGCACGAACACGAGGTCGCCGCCGTGGTCGTTCGGACGGCGCGTGCCAGAAATGGTTGAAGCCGACGTCGTAGAGCATCGCCGCGGACGCGAAGCTCGCGATGTGGCCGCCGACGTTCGTGTCCTTGTTCGCGCGCGAGCACCATCGCCATCGCGTTCCAGCGCACGTACGTGGCGGATCTTCTGCTCGATGTTGAAGTCGCCGGGCAGCTTGACCTGCTTGTCGACCGGGATCGTGTTGATGTACGCGGTGTTCGCGGAGAACGGCAGGTACGCGCCGGACCGGCGCGCCTTGTCGATCAGCGCCTCGATCAGGAAATGCGCGCGATCCGGACCTTCGGCCGCGAGCACGCCATCGAGCGCCGCGAGCCACTCCTGCGTTTCCTGCGGGTCCAGGTCGGGAATGTTGTCCATGCGATGAACCTCCGCGCGCTATTGTCGCCCAGTCCAGATCGGCTGGCAGGACCCGAATTGTATGTTGCATCCGGCGCTGCGACACACGTGTAAGCGCTTACTTCGTGCGCCGACGCCAGCAACCATACACCCGCAGCCGACGGCGAGGCTGCCGAAGGTCGCGAATCCGTAGCGGTAGCCGCCGGTGAGCGCGGCAATCAGGGCAAACGACGGGGGTCCGACCATCACGCCGCCGAACGTGACGAATCCGACGCGCCGGTGATCGCGCCGACGCGATTCGCCGGCGCGAGGCGCGCGACTTCGGAGAGCATGACGCCGTTCCAGCCGATCGCCGTCGCGCCGAAGACGGCGCTCGTCGCGAGGATCGCGGCCAGCGGCCAGCTCGCGCCGAATGCCGGCGGTCGCGAACGCGCAGCCGCCGGACGGCCAGTCCGAGCCAGCCCAGCAGCTCGCGGGGCGCAAGGTGCAAATCGGCAAAGCCGCCCCACGCGATCCGCCCGACGACCCCGGCGACGTTGGCCACGGTCAGCACGAGACCCGCGGCGACGAGCGTGTAGCCCAGCGATTCCGGTCAGATAGACGACGATGAAGCTCACGAGGCAGACCTGCAGCGCGGCGTAGATAAACGCCGGCCAGCACGAGCTCGACGCATCGCGTCGATTGCGAGCGAGCTCGCGCAGCGGTGCGAAGATGCCGGCGAGCGACGGCAGGTGCGCCGGCGCGCGTCCGGCATCGAGCGACGCGCGCACGATCTGGCTCAGTCAGCGCGACGGCGACGCCCAGCACCGCGACCAGCGCGAACGCCACGTGCCAGCCGAACCGCAACGCGAGGATCGGCAGCGCGGCGCCCGCCAGCGCGGCGCCCGGCCGGCACGCCGGTCTGCTTGATCGAGAACGTCAGCGCCATCCGCGACGGATGCGCGGTCCGGGCGAGAAGCTGCGACGACGCCGGCGTGATCGGGCCGTAACCCAGGCCGATGATCACCGGCGCGATGGCGAGCGCGAGCACCGTCGTGCCGGGCAAATGCGGTGCCGGCGGCGACCAGTCAGCGACGCCCGCCGCGCAGAGCAGCACGCACACCTGCGACACGCGGATCGGCGCCGTGGCGCTCGATGAACATGCCCGAGGCGAGGCTCGCGGCCATCGACCCCGCGTAGACGATGCCGACGAAGACGCCGACGAGCTTGGGCGCGATGCCGAGATCGCGTCCGATCTCCGGCGCGAGCACCGACGTCGCCGTGGCGGCGACCGCGGTGTAGATCTGGATCGCGAGCGTGATCGCGAGCGCGACGCGCTGGCCGTCGCGACGCCGCGTCCTGCGCCGCGCGCCTCGCGTCGACACTGCGCGCTGGGACCGCTCATCGCGGTATCGACAGTTCGCGCGAGACTCGGTGACGACGGCGTCGACGGCGATGTCGTTCGGGCCTACCGGCACGCGCTGGACGAGCTGCAGGTCGAAGGCGCCCGCGACGCGCGCGGCGCGCGGCGAAAGGAGCGGCAGCAGACGATCGTAGTAACCGCCGCCGTAGCCGAGCCGATCGCCCTTCGCGGTCGAACGCGACGCCGGGCACGACGACGAAGTCGATCGCGTCGCGGGCAATCCGCGGGCAATGGACAAGCGGCTCCGGGAATGCCCTGGCGGCTCGGGCCGACGTCGCGCGCGAGGTCGGCAATCGCGTGGAGCTCGAGCATCCGCGTCGTCGTTGTCGACGCGCGGCAGCGGCGACGGTCTTGCCTGCGTCCAGCGCGCGCGCGCACGAGCGCGCGTGGTGTCCCATTCGTTGCGAAAGGGGAGCGTCACCAGCACTGCACTGTGCCGCCAGAAATCCGGCGCGCGCGAGCATACGCGCTCGACGATGGCGGCGGACGCCGCCGCCCGCGCGTTGCCGCGGGCAGCGCGTCGCGCTCGGCCAGCACGCGTTGCGCGCAGCGCGCGCTTCGCCTCGCGCAACGCGGCGCCCTGCGGGCCGGTAGCGTCGTGCGGATCGGCGGACGCATGCCATGGCTGCCGATGTTAACGCATCGCACGACGGCGAAGCGTCGCGGCTGGACGGCGCCGGACCGCCGGCCCGGGAGGATGGCCTTATAATCGCGGCTCACGTCGAGGCTGTCTCCATGAACCACAATCACCAGATCTATCGCGATCGCCGCGCGGCGGTCGTGCAGAGGATGCGCGAGCAAACGCGGCGGCGGCCTCGCGCCTCGTGCCTACCGCCGCGGAGGCGGCGCGCAATCGCGATTCGATGTTCCCGTATCGGCACGACAGCTATTTCTATTACATGTCGGGCTTTCCGGAGCCCGAGGCGGTCATCGCGCTCGTCGCCGACGCGGATGGCGACCGGCACGTGCTGTTCTGCCGCGAGAAGGATCAGGAACGGGAGATCTGGGACGGCTTCCGCTACGGCCCGACGCGGCGCGCGAGATCTTCGGCTTCGACGAGGCGCACCCGATCGCGGAGCTCGACCGGCTCCTGCCGGAGCTCGCGGCCGACCGGCCCGCGCTGTACACGCCGCTCGGCTTGTTCGCTGCGTGGGACCGGAAGATCACCGACTTGCTGAACGAAGTGCGCAAACGCGTGCGCACGGGGGTCGCCGCGCCCGAAGAGATCGTCGACGTGCGGCAGGCGATCGACGTGCTGCGGCTCGTGAAGGACGAGCACGAGGTCGCGCTGATGCGCCGCGCGGCCGCCATTTCCGCGGGCGCCCATCGGCGGGCGATGGATCGCACGCGCGTCGGATGGCACGAGTACCAGGTCGAAGCGGAGCTCGCGCACGAGTTCCTGCGCAGCGGCGCGCAGGCGGTCGCCTATCCGTCGATCGTCGCCGGCGGCCCCAACGCCTGCGTGCTGCACTATCGCGAGAACAGCCGGCAGCTGCAGGACGGCGAGCTCCTGCTGATCGACGCGGGCTGCGAATACCAGGGCTACGCGTCGGATATCACGCGCACCTTCCCGGTGAACGGCCGCTTCACCGGCCCGCAGAAGGCGGTCTACGAAGTCGTGCTCGCCGCGCAACAGGCGTGTCTCGACGCAGTGCGCCCCGGCGTCGAGTTCCACGACTACCACAAGACCGCCGAACGCGTGCTGGCGCAGGGTTACATCGACCTCGGGCTTTGCCGCGGCACGCTCGACGAAGTGCTGGAGACCGAGCGCCTACAAGCAGTTCTATATGCACCGGGCCGGCCACTGGCTCGGGATGGACGTCCACGACGCCGGCCTTTATCAGGTGAAGGGCGCCTCGCAGAAGCTCGTGCCCGGAATGGTGCTGACCGTGGAGCCCGGCACGTACATCCGGCCCGCCGACAACGTGCCCGACGAATTCTGGGACATCGGCATCCGGATCGAGGACGACGTTCTCGTCACCGCATCCGGAATCGAGAACCTGACGCTGGCGGCGCCGAAATCGGTGGCCGATGTCGAGGCGGCGTGCCGCAGGTGAGCGCGCTGAGGCCGCTGGCGACGTCGTCCGCCCTGCCGCCGGCAGGCATGCCGCGCGCGTCGTACGTCGCGCCATGCGGCATGATGTCGTCGTCGTCGGCGCGGGCCCGGTCGGCTCGACGCTGGCGCTCGCGCTCGCGGCCGGCGGCATCGACGTAATCGTCCTCGACGGACGCGCGGCCGGCGAGACGCCCCGCGGCGATCGCTCGCTCGCGCTGTCGCACGGCGCGCGCCTCATCCTGGAGCGGGTCGGCGTCTGGGATGCGCTGTCGGTCGCGCCCGAGCGCGTTGACGCCGATCGTCGCGCATCGACATTTCGCAGGCCGGCGGTTTCGGACAAATGCAGCTCGCGGCGGACGAGCACGGCATTCCGGCGCTGGGCTACGTCGTCAGCTATCGCGCGCTGCAGGCGGCGCTCGATGCCGCGCTCGAGCGACGCGGTGTGACGGTGCGGCATGGCGTCGAGGTCGCGGGCGTGCGGCGGTCGCCGAGCGCGGCCATCGAGTCGCGCGATCGGCGCTCGCGAGGAGGCGCCGATCGAGGCACCGATCGAGGCACGACTGGCGGCAGTCGCCGACGGCACCGGCGGCACGATGACCGTCCATCGCGCGGCAGCGGCACGATTACCGGCAAGTCGCGCTCGTCGCGAAACTCTGGCGCGCGGCGCCGCACGAGGGAATCGGCCTTCGAGCGCTTCACGCCGGACGGTCCGATGGCGCTGTTGCCGGAACACGATCGCTACGGACTCGTCTGGACGGCGACGCCGGATCGGGCGCAGGAATTGCTCGCCCTCGACGATTCCGATTTCCTCGACCGGCTCGCGCGCCATTTCGGGCCGCGGACGGGCGGTTCTCCCGCGTCGCCGATCGCCGCACGTTTCCGCTCGTGCTCGAATTCGCCCGCGAGCCCGCGCGCGCGCGATGCGTCGCGCTCGGCAATGCGCGCGCAGACGCTGCATCCGGTCGCCGGGCAGGGATTCAACGTCGGGCTGCGCGACGCTTGGGAGCTCGCGCAGATCGTCGCTCGACTCGCCGCGCGAGCGAGATCGGCGACGAGGCGATGCTGCGGCGCTATTCGCGCGGCCGGCGCGCCGGATCGGATGGCAGGCATCGCGTTCACGCACGGACTCGTCCGCCTCTTCGGCAACGACCTGCCGCTGGTTCGCTGGCCGCGAGGGTTGGCGCTCACTTTGCTCGATTCCGTTCCGGCAGCGAAGCGCGCGTTCACGCGCGCAATGCTGTTCGGCATTCGCTAGCCGCAGCGCGCGCATCGCCGCCTGCCTTCCAAAAGCGTGCCACTTTGCGCGACGTTCCGCGAAATAAAAAGTCGCGCGCGCATCGCTCACCACGCTTCGCGGAACGGTTATAATCCGCTCCCCGCCGCAATTTCTCTTTCTGTTTTCCGTTCATCTCTCGTGCGCATCGGTCATTACATCATCGGGAACAATCTCGTCGTCGCGCCGATGGCCGGGGTCACCGATCGCCCGTTTCGCCAGCTGTGCAAGCGGCTGGGCGCGGGCTACGCGGTGTCCGAGATGGTCGCATCGAATCCGCGCCTGTGGAGCACGGAGAAATCGCAACGCCGAACCGATCACCGCGGCGAGGTGGAACCGATCGCGGTGCAGATCGCCGGCGCCGATCCGCGGTGAGATGGCCGACGCCGCGCGGTACAACGTCGACCGCGGCGCGCAGATCATCGACATCAACATGGGCTGCCCGGCCAAGAAGGTCTGCAACGTCGCCGCCGGCTCCGCACTGCTCGCGAACGAGCCGCTGGTCGAAGCGATCGTCGACGGCCGTGGTGCGCGCCGTCGACGTGCCCGTCACGCTCAAGATCCGCACGGGAAGCGATCCCGAGCACAGGAACGCGCTCGCGATCGCGCGGATCGCCGAGGAGGCCGGCATCCGCGCCCTCGCGGTGCACGGCCGCACGCGTGCCTGCGCCTTCGTCGGCCCGGTGGAATACGACACGATCCGCGCCGTCAAGGCGGCGGTGCGCATCCCCGTCATCGCCAACGGCGACGTCTCGACGCCCGAGCAGGCGGAGCTCGTGCTGCGGCATACCGGCGCCGACGCGATCATGATCGGCCGCGCCGCGCAAGGTACGGCCCTGGATCTTTCGCGAAATCCGCCACTATCTCGACACCGGGGTGCACCTGCCGCCGCCGACGGTGGCGGAGGCGCGGGCGGCGATCCTGCGGCACCTCGACGACCACTACGCGTTCTATGGCGAAGGTGCGGGCGTGCGGATCGCGCGCAAGCATCTCGGTTGGTACACGAAGGAGCTCGCCGGCGGCGAAGCGTTCCGGCGCGAGGTCAACGCGCTGGAGACGAGCCTCGCAGCAGCTTGCCGCGGTCGGCCGATTCTTCGATACTCTCGCCGAAAGGGGCGACCGGCTCGACTATCGCGCGCCGGTCGCAGCGATCGCGGACGCCCATTCGGCGTTTCGCCGGTCACGACAAGAATCGCAACGGGGCGGGGAGGCCCTGGCCGCGTGAGAAAAACACTGCGCATCAACACCGGCAACGAAATCGGCAAGACGGTCGAGAAATCGCTCGACGAATATTTCCGCAGGCTCGACGGCGAGCAGCCGCACGGCATCTACGACATGGTGATCAACCACGTCGAGCGCGCGCTGATCGCCTCGGTGATGGACCGCACCGGAGGCAATCAGACCCAGGCGGCCGACATGCTGGGGATGAATCGCAACACGCTGCGGGCCAAGCTCACCAAGTACGACATCCGCTGACGGTTCGGCGTCGGACCGTTTGCGGCCACCTCTTATCGCGGCGCCCGGTGCAATTACGCCGGTCTCGTCATGTCCGCCCCAATCGCCCAAGCGCTGCTTTCGGTATCCGACAAGACGGGCCTCGTCGAGTTTGCGCGCGGGCTCGCGGGACTCGGCGTTGCGCTCCTGTCGACCGGGGGCACCGCGAAGGCGCTGTCGGATGCGGGCTTGCCGTCACGGAAATCGGCGACTACACCGGATTTCCCGAAATGCTCGACGGACGCGTGAAGACGCTGCATCCGAAAGTGCACGCCGGCATACTCGCCCGTCGCGACGTTGCCGGCGCATGCGGCGGCGCTCGCCGGAAACGCGCATTCCGCCGATCGACCTCGTCGTCGTCAATCTCTACCCGTTTCGCGAGACGGTCGCGAAGGAGCGACTGCACGCTCGAGGACGCGATCGAGAACATCGACATCGGCGGTCCGACGCTGTTGCGCGCCGCGGCGAAGAACTGGGCTCATGTGGGCGTCGTGGTCGAACCGGCGGATTACGGCCCGCTGCTGGCCGAGCTCGCTGCGAACGGCAAGGTGCTTTCGGTCGAGACGCGTTTCGCGCTCGCGCGAAAGGCGTTTTCGCACACGCGCGTCCTACGACGGCGCCGTTTCGAACTGGCTCACCGCGCGCGGTCCGGACGGCGTGGCCGCGGCGTTTCCCGACCGCTTCAACCTGCAGGCGGTCAAGGTGCAGGACCTGCGCTACGGCGAAAACCCGCACCAGCAGGCCGCCTTCTACCGCGACGAGAAACCGGCGCCGGGGACGATCGCCACCTACCGGCAGCTGCAAGGCAAGGAGCTGTCGTTCAACAACCTCGCGGATGCGGACGCCGCGTGGGAGTGCGTGAAGTCGCTCGCGTCTGTCCGTCGACGCGGCATGCGTGATCGTCAAGCATGCGAATCCCTGCGGCGCGGCGATTGCGGAGAGCCCGCTCGCGGCCTATCGCAATGCGTTCGCGACCGATCCCGTTTCGGCCTTCGGCGGCATCATCGCCTTCGACCGGCCGGTCGACGCGGCGACGCTCGAGGCGGTGTCGGCGCAATTTCTCGAAGTGCTGATCGCGCCGGGCTACACGGCGGATGCGATCAACGTGATCGCGCAGAAAAAGAACGTGCGCGTGCTGGAGGTCGCTTTGCCGGCGGTCGCGCCGCCGCCGCAGCGCGATCTGAAGCGGATCGGCGGCGGCTTCCTCCTGCAGAGCGCCGATGCGCGCGACATCGAGCCGCTCGGAGCTCAAGGTCGTGACCGCGAAGGCGCCGACCGACGCGCAGATGCGCGATCTCGTGTTCGCCTTTCGCGTCGCCAAGTTCGTGAAGAGCAACGCGATCGTCTACTGCGCCGGCGGGCGCACGCTCGGCATCGGCGCCGGGCAGATGAGTCGCGTCGACTCGACCCGCATCGCGGCAGCCAAGGCCGAAGGTGCCGGGCTGTCGCTCGCGGGCTCGGTGGTCGCCTCCGATGCATTCTTTCCGTTTCGCGACGGCCTCGACGTCGTCGCCGACAACGGCGCCGTCGGCCGTCATCCAGCCCGGCGGCAGCGTCCGCGACGACGAGGTCATCGCCGCCGCCGACGAGCGCGGCATCGCCATGGTCTTCACCGGCGTGCGCCACTTCCAGACATTAACGAGCTTCAGGGGAGTAGAGGTGTCAGTCAAACGTCTTTGGTCGCTTGCCGCCGTCGTTGCCGCTCTTGATTGCGCTCCGGCGCTCGCCGTCGATTGCGACGGCGATCCCAACTCGACGGAGCTCTCGTACATCGACCGCGCGTGCAGCCGGCTCACCGACACCTGGAAGAAGGGCAAGAACGAGATCATCCTGTCGGGATATTCGTGGCACACGCCCTGGACCTGGACGGCGGAGCGGCGGGCCGAGGAGCGTGCGTGGGCATGGGGCGGCGGATACGGCAGGACGGTCGAGGAACCCAACGGCAACACGCATACGGTCTTCGGCCTCGCCTTTCTCGATTCGCACAGCAATATCGAATGGCAGATCGGATACGGATGGTCGACGTTCTGGGGCCCGCGCGACGGCGTGCAGCCGGGGCTCGGCTATACGGCGATGATCGTGCAGCGCCCCGACATCGCGAACGGAATCCCGTTCCCGGCCGTGCTGCCGATCTGTTACCGCTTCGCTACGCGTCAGGCCAGGGTCGACGCGACGTACATCCCGAACTTCGGCGGCGGCATCAATCACGGCAGCGTGCTCTACGTCTTCGGGCGCGTGATCCTCGACTGAGCATGGGGCCCAGGCTGGCATGAACATCCTCGTCGTCGGCGGGGCGGCGGACGCGAGCACGCGCTCGCGTGGAAGATCGCTCAATCGCCGCGCGTCGCGAAGGTGTTCGTGGCGCCGGGAAACGGCGGCACGGCGCGCGAGCCGGACTCACCAACTGTCCCGGCACCGCGATCGCCGACCTGGTGGCGTTTGCGGCGAAGGAGCCGATCGCGCTGACGATCGTCGGGCCGGAGGCGCCGCTCGCCGCCGGCATCGTCGACGCTTTCCGCGCCGCCGGGTTGCGCATCTTCGGCGCCACGAAGGCCGCCGCGCAGCTCGAGAGCTCGAAAGGACTACGCGAAGGCCTTCATGGCGCGGCACGGCATTCCCAGTGCGCAGTCCCGGACCTTCGAGGACGCCGCCGCGGCCCGCGCCTACGTCTCGCAGCAGGGCGCGCCCATCGTCGTCGAAGGCGGACGGCCTCGCGGCGGGCAAGGGCGTGGTCATCGCGCAAAGCGTTGCCGAAGCGCATGCCGCCATCGACGCGATGATCGTCGGCCATTCGCTCGGCGCCGCCGGCGCGCGGGTGGTGATCGAGGCCTTTCTCGAAGGCGAAGAGGCGAGCTTCATCGTCATGGCCGACGGGCGGCACGTGCTGCCGCTCGCGTCGTCGCAGGATCACAAGCGGTTGCGCGACCGACGACGAGGGCCCGAATACGGGCGGAATGGGCGCCTATTCGCCGGCGCCCGGTCGTCACGCCGGCGATCCACGCGCGGATCATGCGCGAGGTGATCCTGCCGGCGGTCAACGGCATGGCCGCCGACGGCATTCCCTATTCCGGATTCCTGTATGCCGGCGTGATGATCGACGCCGCCGGCAATCCGAAGGTACTGGAGTTCAACTGCCGGTTGGGCGATCCGGAGACCCAGCCGATCATGGTCGGCTGAAATCCGATCTCGTCGATCTCGTCGAGCACGGTGTCAACGGCACGCTCGACCGCGCCGGACGCGTCGTGGGACCGGCGCGCGGCATTGGGCGTCGTGCTCGCGGCGGGCGGCTATCCGGACAACCCGACGACCGGCGACGTCATCGAAGGCCTCGACCGGGTGACCCCGACACGCATCCCGACTGCAAGGTCTTTCATGCCGGCACCGCGCAGGATCAGGGCAAGGTCGTCGTCTCCGGCGGACGCGTGCTCTGCGTCACGGCGCTCGGCGATTCGGTGAAGCAGGCGCAGCGCGCGGCGTACGCGGCCGTCGCCGAAATCCAGTTCAGCGGCATGCAACACCGCGGCGACATCGGTCACCGCGCGTCGCGGCGCGCGACCCTGACTGAAGCGGGCACTGAGATGAATGTCCAGCGGTCCCCGCGACTATTTCCGGGCTCTGCAATCGCGCATCGTTGCCGGGCTCGAAGCGGTGGACGGGCAGCCGTTCCGCCGCGACGAGTGGACGCGGCCGGAGGGCGGCGGCGGCATCGCGCGCGTGATCGAGGAAGGCAACGTGTTCGAGCGGGGCGGCGTCAATTACTCGCACGTCACCGGCGAAAGGCTGCCGCCTTCCGCGACGGCGGCGCGTCCGGACATCGCCGACCGCGCGTGGGAGGCCATCGGCGTGTCGCTCGTCCTCCATCCGCGCAATCCGTACGTGCCGACGGTCCACATGAACGTGCGCATGTTCGTCGCCCATGCTCCCGCGGCGCACCGCGGGTGAGGACACGTGGTGGTTCGGCGGCGGCATGGACCTCACGCCCTATTATGGTTTCGACGCGGACGCGATCCACTTCCATCGAGCCTGCCGCGATGCGCTCGCGCCGTTCGGCGCGGACGTGCATCGCAAGTACAAGCGGTGGTGCGACGAATACTTCTATCTCAAGCACCGGAAGGAGCCGCGCGGCCTCGGCGGCATCTTCTTCGACGATCTCGCCGACGGAGGCTTCGACCGCTGCTTCGCGCTGACGCAAAGCGTCGGCGATCGCTTTCTCGACGCTTACGTCCCCATCGTAGGGCGGCGCAGGGAAACGCCGTATGGCGAACGCGAACGGGACTTCCAGGCGTATCGGCGCGGCCGCTACGTGGAATTCAATCTCGTTTGGGATCGCGGGACCCTGTTCGGGTTGCAGTCGAATGGGCGCACCGAGGCGATCCTGATGTCGCTGCCTCCCGTGGTGAAATGGCGCTACGACTGGACGCCGGTGGCCAGGTCGCCCGAGGCCACGCTGTACACGGACTATCTGGTGGCGAAGGACTGGCTCGAATGAGCGAAAAGCGAAGCGATCGACGCGCACCTGACGGAAGTGAAGGTCGATTCCGAAGCGGTGTTCGACGGGAAGTTGCTGCACGTCCGCCGCGACACCGTGCGTCTGCCGGACGGCAGCCTCGACGCGCGCGAATTCGTCGTGCATCCCGGCGCCGTGCTGGTCGTCCCTGTGCTTCCGGACGGGAGCCTCGTCGCCGTGCGCCAGTTTCGCTATCCGGTCGGCCAGGTCTTTCTCGAGTTCCCGGCGGGCAGGATCGATCCGGGCGAAACCGCGCTCGCCACGGCGCGGCGCGAGCTCGCCGAGGAGGTGGGTTACGCGGCCGCGACGCTTCACTCCGCTCGGCCGGATTCATTCGGTGGTCGGTTATTCCGACGAAGCGATCGATTTCTTCGTGGCGGAGGGCCTGACGTTCGTGGGTGCGGAGCCCGATGTCGGCGAATTCCTGGAGATCCTCACGCTCGGCGTCGACGCGATGCTGGCGGCGCTGGACAACGGCGAGATCACCGACGCGAAGACGGTCGCGGCGCTGCTGCTCTATGTCCGGCAGCGCCCGCGTTGATGCCATGATCGCGTGGCGGGTCGTCGTTTGCGGTCGCGTGCAGGGAGTCGGCTATCGCATTTCAATGCGCGAGGCCGCCGATGACCTCCGCATCACCGGCTGGGTGCGCAATCGCCGCGACGGCACGGTCGAGGCGGTGGTGCAAGGACGACGACGATCGATGTCGAACGGATGGTGGCGTGGTGCCGGCGTGGACCGCCGGGGGCCGGGTCACCACGGTCACGACCGAGGCATTGAACGTCGATCCGGCGATGGACACCTTCGAGCTGCGCAAGACGGAATAGCGCACGCGGCCACGCCGCGGTGCCAAGGCGCAGGTCGCCGGGCGCATGGGCAGCCAAGCCGGCGGCCTGCGCCTTGGCACCGCGGCGTCATGCGACGGGCGCATCGCGGATTCCGAAAATGTCCTTCCATGCGGCGTAGCTCGATGCGACCCAAAGCGGGAGGGCGAGCACGAGCCCGAGCCCCATGGTCGCGAGGCCGAAAGCGAGCAGCACCAGCGACGCCGCGGCATAGGCAAGCAGCGGCAGCGTGTTCAGCACGAACGCCTGCCAGCTTGCGGCGAACGCCGCACCCGGCGGCACCTGCTCCAGCAGCACATGGAGCGGCACGAACATCACCGGGCAGCGAGGCGAGAATGCCGATCGCATAGATGCCGATCAGGGATGAAAGCCTCATGTCCTCCGGCATGCCGGCGCTGTCGAGGAGGTTCGCGTCGGCGATCCACCACGCGGCGAGCGACTGCGCGGCGAACGTCACGAGCGACGCCGCGACGATGGCGATCAGGGCTGCAGCGGGTGCGCCGAAACGCCTTCGTAACATGGTGGAGCGCCGGCGTTGCGCCGCGATCGGCGGCAGCCGCCGCGTAGATCAGGCCGCAGGCTACGAGCGGAACGACGATTTCGCTCAGGAGCGGGCCCAAGTTGGGGACGAGGCGCAGCGCGAATTCGGCGAGGATCGTGATGACCGCGAGCGCCGCCCACGTCCACGGACCCCGCTTGAACAGGCGCATCGCATCCTCGTACCACGCCAGCGCGTGCTGCCAGGGGACGATGCGCGGATGCAGATGGACCAGCGGCGGGGCGGGCAGCGGTGGCGGCAGCGTCGGTCACTCACGCGGAGCGTGTCACTATGCACCCTCGCCCAGGTAGGCGGCGCGGACGGCGGGATCGTGCAACAGCGTCTTCGCGTCGCCCGAGAGCGTGATCTCGCCCGATTCCATCACGTAGCCGCGATTGCTGACCTCGAGCGCGAGCTTCGCATTCTGTTCGATCAGCAGGATCGTGACGCCCTCGCCCGACACCTTGAGCACCGTTTCGAAGACCTTCTGCACCATGAGCGGCGCGAGGCCCATCGACGGCTCGTCGAGCAGCAGGAGCTTCGGCTTCGACATCAGCGCGCGGCCCATCGCGAGCATCTGCTGCTCGCCGCCGGACAGCGTGCCCGCGGTCTGCCGGCGACGCTCCTTGAGGCGCGGGAAAAGCGCGAACACGCGCTCGATGTCCTCCTGATCGCGGCCCGATCGTTCCGTATGTAGGCGCCCATCGCGAGGTTTTCCTCGATGGTGAGCGCGCCGAACACGCCGCGGCCCTCGGGAACCATGGCGAGACCCTTGCGCACGAGCTCGAAAGCGGGGCGACCGGTCACGTTCTCGCCGGCGTAGCTTGATCGCGCCGTCCTTCACCGGCTGCAGGCCGGTGATGCCCTTGAGCGTGGTCGTCTTGCCGGCGCCGTTGGTGCCGATCAGGCACACGAGCTCGCCCTTGTCGACATGGAGGTCGATGCCCTTGACGGCATGGATGCCGCCGTACGCGATCTCGACGCGCGTCAGCTCGAGCAGCGCTTCGCGCTGCCGACGCAGTCGCTCACGCCGCACCTTTGAGATTCAGCAGGACCTCGCCGCCGAGGTACGCGGCGATCACCGCCGGATCCTTCTGCACGTCCGCCGCCGATCCCTCGGCGATCTTCTTGCCGTAGTCGAGCACGAGCACGCGGTCGCAGACGCTCATCACGAGCTTCATGTCGTGCTCGATCAGCAGGATCGTCGTGCCGTCGCGGCGGATGTTGGCGAGCAGGCCCTTGAGCGATGTCGTCTCGGTGGCGTTCATCCCCGCCGCAGGCTCGTCCAGCGCGAGGAGCTTGGGCTCGGTGGCGAGCGCACGGGCGATCTCGAGGCGGCGCTGGTCGCCGTACGCGAGGTGCTTCGCCAGCGTGTTGGCGCGCTTCGCGACGCCGACGTAGTCGAGCAATTCGTGCGCGCGCTTCTCGATCCCTTCTCCTCGGCGCGCGTCTTCGCATCGCGCAGGATCGCGCCGAACACGTTGCCGTGCGTGCGCACGTGGCGGCCGATCATCACGTTCTCGAGCGCGGAGAGGTTGGCGAAGAGGCGGATGTTCTGGAACGTGCGGGCGATCCCGCGCTCGGCGACTTCGTTCGGCTTGAGCTCGTTGAGCGGCTGGCCGTCGAAGGTGAACTCGCCGCCGTCGGCCGCGTAGATTCCCGTCAGCACGTTGAAGAGGCTCGTCTTGCCGGCGCCGTTGGGACCGATGAGGCCGTAGATCTCGCCGTGATTGATCGTGAAGCCGACGTCCGCCAGCGCGTGCACGCCGCCGAAGCGCTTGCTGATGCCCTTCGCGGTGAGGAGCGCGAGATGCGCGCTCATCGCTCACTTCGCTCTCCAGCTCGCGCTTGCGCAGCGCCGAGGGAAGGATGCCCGGCCGGCCGGTACAGCATCATCAGCACCAGCGCGAGGCCGAAGAGCAGCATCCGTATCGACTTCCGGGCTCGATCAGCATCCGGCCGAACAGGGCCTTCTGCACGGGCTCGACCGTGTAGCGCAGGACCTCGGGGACGAACGACAGCAGGACGGCGCCGAGGACCACGCCGTAGACGTTGCCCATGCCGCCCAGCACGACCATCGACAGCACCATGATCGACTCGACCAGCACGAAGCTCTCCGGGCTGATGAAGCCCTGGGTCGCCGAGAAGATACCGCCGGAAATGCCGCCGAACGAAGCGCCCATGGCGAACGCCGAGCAGCTTCATGTTCCGCGTGTTGATGCCCATCGCCCGGGCGGCGATCTCGTCCTCGCGGATCGCCTCCCAGGCCCGGCCGATCCGCGAGTTCTGCAGGCGCAGGTTGATGACGATGATGACGATGACCAGGAGCACCATGAAGTAGTAGTACTTGATCGGCCCGGTGAAATCGAGGCCCGAAGATCGTCTCGCGCGTGCGCGAAGTTGAACGCGCCGATCCGGAACGGATCGATCAGCGTGATTCCCTGCGGCCCGTTGGTGAGGTTCACCGGCTGCGACAGGTTGTTGAGGAAGATCCGGATGATCTCGCCGAAGCCCAGCGTCACGATCGCGAGATAGTCGCCGCGCAGCTTGAGCGTCGGCGCGCCCAGGAGCACGCCGAACAGGCAGGCGACGGCGGCGCCGAGCGGAAGGATGATCCAGAAAGGCAGGTGCAGATCGAAGTGCGGCGACGCGAGGAGCGCGTAGGCATAGGCGCCGACCGCGTAGAACGCGATGTAGCCGAGATCGAGCAGTCCGGCGAAGCCGACGACGATGTTGAGGCCGAGCGACAGCAGCACGAACAGGATGGCGAGGTTCGTGATGCGCACCCACGCGGTGCCGATCGCGGCCAGCGCGAACGGCAACAGGACGAGAGCGATGCCGACGAGGGCAATGCCCACCCACGCGCCGCGCGGATACTTCTTCCGGTCGAAGTACTGCTGCATGCCGGATCTCCTACGCGCGGTCGCTGACGCGCTCGCCCAGGAGCCCCGAGGGCCGGAAGATGAGCACGGCGATCAGGACCAGGAAGGCGAACACGTCCTGGTAGTTGGATCCGAACAGCGTCAGGTTCGGGTCGTCCACGCAGCGCCTCGCGATCGCGTCGGACCACGACGCGATCTGGCACAGGTTGGTGAGATCGCCGACGTAGCCCGCGCCCAGCGCCTCGATCAGTCCGAGCAGCACGCCGCCCAGCATCGCGCCCGCGAGGTTGCCGATGCCCCCGAGCACCGCCGCCGAGAACGCCTTCGAGGCCGAGGATGAAGCCCATCTGGTAATGCGCAATGCCGTAGTACGTGCCGACCATGACGCCGGCCATCGCGCCGAGTCCGGCGCCGATCACGAACGTCAGCGCGATCACCGTGTTGATGTCGATGCCCATCAGTCCGGCGACCTGCTGGTTCTGCGACGTCGCGCGCATCGCGATGCCGAGCTTCGTCCGGTACACGAGCGCGAGCAGCCCGCCCATCATCAGCACCGACGTGACGATGATCACGACCTGCACGTTGGTGATCGTCGCGCCGTTCGGATTGTCGGTGATGTGGATGGGCGTTACGCGTGATGATCTGCGGGAACGCGATCGGATTGCGGCTCCAGATGATCATCGCGACGTGCTGCAGGATGATGGACAGGCCGATGGCCGTGATGAGCGGCGCCAGTCGCGGCGCCTTGCGCAGCGGCCGGTAGGCGACGCGCTCGAGCGTGTAGCCGACTCCCATGCAGACGGGGATCGCCACCAGAACGCCGGCGACCAGGATCGCAAGCGGCGGCAGTCCGATGCGGCGCCCCGGCGAGCGCCGTGATGACGGAGAACGCGACCATCGCGCCGATCATCACGACCTCGCCGTGCGCGAAGTTGATGAGCTGGATGATGCCGTAGACCATCGTGTAGCCGAGCGCGACCACGGCGTAGACGCTGCCGAGCGTCAGGCCGTTGATCACCTGCTGCAGGAAAATGTCCAAGCGACTCTCCCCGGGAGTGCGCCGCGCTGCGCCGGATCCTCCGCCGCGATTTGGACGGCTCCCAACCGCGGTAATTCGAGTCCGGGGATTGTGCGGGTTGCCGACCAAGCGGGCAACCCCGACGCATCGAGCAGCGGACGGTTCGGGCGACCAGCTGCGTGTCGCCATCAGCGCAGAGTGCGAAAAACGGCGCCCCGAAGGACGCCGCTTTCGTCGGTGCGGAACGCTTACTTCTTGGGTGCGTCCTTGGCCGGGGCCATCGCGGGCGCCGGCGCCGGCGGCGGCGGGCTGCCGGCAGCCGGCCGCGGAGCGCCGTCGGTCGCGGCTGCGGCGGCCGGAGCTTCGACGGCCGAGCTTGGTCGTCTTGCCGGCCTTGATGATGGCGACGGGCTCGACGTTGCCGTTCTTCATCTGGAAGATCGTCATTTCGGCGTCCTTGCGGTCGCCCTTCTCGTCGAACTCGATGTGGCCGGTCGCGCCGTCGAACTTGATCTTGCTGATTTCCGGCAAGTACTTGGCCGGGTCGGTCGAGTCCGCCGTGCTGCATCGCGGCGATCAGGATCTTGGTGGCGTCGTAGAAGAACGGCGCGTATTGCTTGACCTCGCCGTACTTCGCCTTGAACGCGTCCTGGAAGTCCTTCGACGCCATCTGCGTCGGAATCCCGGCCTGCGAGCAGATCATGCCTTCCGACGCGGGACCCGCGAGCTTGCTCATCTCGCTGGTGCAGGCGCCGTCGCCGTAGGCGAACTGCGCCTTGATCCCGAGCTCGCGGGCCTGCTTCGAGCATCGGACCGCCGGTCGCGTCCATGCCGCCGTAGAAGATCACGTCGGGGTTCTTGCCCTTCATCTTGGTCAGGATCGCCTTGAAGTCCGTCGCCTTGTCGTTCGTCTTCTCACGGGCGACGATCTGGACGTTGGCGCCCTTCAGCGTCTTCTCGACTTCGTTCGGCGAGGCCTTCGCCGTACGCGGTCGCGTCGTCGGCGATGGCGACCTTCTTCGCCTTCAGCTCGTTCGCGACGTACGCGGCCACCGCGGGACCCTGCTGGTCGTCGCGGCCGACGGTGCGGAACACGACCTTGAAGCCCTGTTCGGTGAGCTTCGGGTTCGTCGCCGAGCCGGAGATCATCGGCAGGCCGGCCTGGTTGTAGACGGCCGACGCGGGGATCGACACGCCCGAGTTCAGGTGGCCGACCACGCCGGCGACCTTGGCGTCGACGAACTTCTGCGCGATCGTCGGGCCCATCTTCGGGTCGGCCTGGTCGTCCTCGCTCATCATCTCGAACTTGATGACCTTGCCGCCGATCTTGACCTTCCGTTGCGGTGGCTTCGTCGACGGCGAGATGAACGCCGTTCTCGTCGTCCTTGCCGAGGTGGGCGATGCCGCCGGTCAGCGGGCCGGCATGGCCGATCTTGACCGTGACGGTCTCTTCGGCCGGGGCGGCGGGTGCGGCAGCCTTCGGGGCTTCGGCTTTTTTCGGTTCTTCCTTGCCGCAACCATAGAAGGTTACGAGCGCGGCCGCGACCAGCGTCAGGCCGAGCTTACGGTTGCATGTTCATTCAAATCCTCCGGGAATAGGGGTATGCCGAACAGGGCAACAGGCAATTATTGGCCCTGTTCGCGCATGTTGTCAATCCGTCTAGCTGAAGCTCCGAAGCCGGCCGGCCGTCGTTCGCGCACGCCGGCCGCGGCCCGTCGCGACCGGGCCGCGACCCGTCGCAGCGGGGTTTTCCGATCGCTGCGGTCGAGGGCCTAAACTACGCGCCTTCGCGAATCCGAACCGCGGTCTCCGCGCATCCAAACGGGGACATTCTTCGCAGGCCGGTCCCGGATACCCCGGAACCGGCTCTGATGCGCACGGCGGCCGTCCCATCGGGCGACGCCATCACGGGAGCAGGCATGGCAAAGCGGTGGACGGGCAGGCGCGTCATCGGCGCTGCGGTTGCGTTGGTGATCGTCGGCGCCATCGGCGGCACGGTCGCGATGCGCATCGCTCAAGAAGATCAGCGACGCACCCGGCGGAAAGGCAGCCGAGGTCGTCGTGCTCGAGTTCACGCCCGCCGATCTCGCCCGGGTCGATGCGCAGCCCTTGTCGCGCTGGCTTCCGGTCTCCGGGACGGTGCAGCCGCTGCGGCAGGCGACGGTCAAAGGCCAAGGTGTCGGGCGACGTGCGCCAGGTGCCCGGTGCGGGAAGGCGAATCCGTGCAGCGCCGGCCAGTTGCTGGCGCGCATCGACACCGCCGACCTCGAGGCGAAGCTCATCGAGCGCAACGGCGCGCTCGAATCGGCGAAGGCCCAGCTCGCGATGGCCGCCAAGACGCAGGCGACGCAACCAGGCAGCTCCTCAAGCAGAACTTCATTTCGCAGAACGCGTACGACAATTCCGAATCGAGCCTCGGCGTGTCGCAGGGCACGGTCAAGTCGGCGGAGGCCCAGGTCCAGCTCGCCCGCAACGCGCTGCGCGACGCGATCGCCGTTGTCCCCGCTCGCCGGCGTCGTGGCGAAGCGCCACGTCCAGGTCGGCGAGAAGGTCGCGTTCGATTCGCCGCTCGTCACCGTCGTCGACCTGACCGACATGGAGCTGCAGGCCGCGGTGCCCGCCGTCGACGTTCCGGAGCTCGCGATCGGCAAGTCGGTCGAGCTCACGATCGACGGCTTCGGCGAGCGCCGGTTCACCGGGCGCGTCGAGCGGATCAATCCGGCCGCCGAGCCGGGCACGCGCGCCATCCTCGTGTACGTCGGAATCCCGAATGCCGACGGCGCGCTGCGCGGCGGCATGTTCGCCACCGGCCGCATCGCGCTCGCGGCGAGCGCTCCGGTGCCGACGCTGCCGGCGACGGCCATGCGCACCGAGGCCGGGCAGACGTTCGTGTGGACGGTCGAGGGCGGCAAGCTCGTGAAGCGCGGCGTCATGACCGGCCGCACGCGACGACGCCACCGGGCGCGTCGAGGTCAAGACCGCGCTTGCCGCCGGACACGCCCGTGCTGGCCGCGCGCTTCGACAATCTGAAGGACGGGGCGCCGGCGATCGTCAAGAGCGCCCGCGCCGGCACCCGTGTCCGGCGTCGGCGCCGGCGACGACGCCGACGTCCGGCACGGACGCAAGCCGCGGGCTGACGCGCGGCCGACCGAGGAGCGCCGCCATGTGGATCACACGAGTCTCGATCAACAATCCGGTCTTCGCCACGATGGTGATGATCGGCATCGCGGTGCTCGGGCTCTTCGCGTACAACCGGCTGCGCGTCGAGCAGATGCCCGACGTCAGCCTGCCGTTCGTGCTGGTGCTGACGACGCTATCCGGGCGCGTCGCCCGAGGTCGTCGAGGCCGACGTCACGAAGCCGCTCGAATACGCGATCAACACGGTCTCCGGCGCGAGCCTCATCCGGTCGAACTCGCGCGGAGGGCCAGAGCCAGGTCTTCGCCGAGTTCCGGATGTCGACCGACATGACGAAGGCGATGCAGGACGTCCGCGACAAGATCGGGCAGGTGCGGCCCGGCTTCCCGCAGGACGTCAAGGAGCCGCTCGTCATCCGCGCCGACCAGGAGAACCAGCAGCCGGTCGTCTCGCTCGCCGTGCTGTCGCCGACGATGACGCTGCGCGACCTCACGTCGCTCACCGACCAGACGATCGTCAAGGCGCTCGAGAACGTTCCCGGCGTCGCGCGGATCGACGTCAGCGGCCGGGTGACGCGGCAGATCCTCGGTCCAGATCAAGCCCAACGCGGTGACGTCGCTCGGCATCGGCGTCGACCAGGTGATCAACGCGATCCGCGCCGCGAACCAGGACGTCCCGGCGGGCCGCATCACGCGCGGCAAGACCGATTCGATCGTCCGCGTCGAGGGCAAGATCAAGGATCCGGCGCAGTTCGCGCGGATCATCGTCGCGCAGCAGGGCGGCGCGCCGGTCTACCTGTCGCAGGTCGCGGACGTCATCGACGGCGAGAAGGAGAGAGACGTCGATCTCGCGGATCAACGGCCGGCCGTCGATCACGATCGACATCCAGAAATCGCAGGACGCGAACATCGTCGACACGGGCCGCGGCATCACCGCCGCGATCGACGCGCTGAAGAAGCGGCTGCCGGCCGACGTCGAGCTCCGCGTCGCCAACTCGACGGCCGAAACGGCCGAGCGCAGCCGTCAACCGCGTGAAGTCGACGATCGTCGAGGGCGGGCTCCTGACGGTGCTCATCGTCTTCCTGTTCCTGCACAGCTGGCGCAGCACGATCATCACCGGGCTCACGCTGCCGATCGCCGTGATCGCGACGTTCATCGCGCTGTACGCGTTCGGCTTCACGCTGAACTTCCTGACGCTGATGGCGCTGTCGCTCTGCATCGGCCTCCTGATCGACGACGCGATCGTCGTGCGCGAGAACATCGTGCGCCACCTGGGCCTCGGCAAGAACCACGTCACCGGCGCGCGCGAGGGCACCGACGAGATCGGGCTCGCGGTGATGGCGACGACGTTCGCGATCGTCGCCGTGTTCGTGCCGATCGCGTTCATGAGCGGCCTCATCGGGCGCTTCTTCTTCCAGTTCGGCGTCACCGTCGCCGTCGCCGTGCTGGTGTCGCTGTTCGTCTCGTTCACGCTCGACCCGATGCTGTCGGCGGTGTGGCACGATCCTCCGGGATCGCGTTTCGCGCGCGTGCCGTGGCTCGGCCGCTTCATGGAACAGGTCGAGCACGGCATCGAGTGGCTGCACACGCTCTACGGCGAGATCCTCGAGTGGGCGCTCGGCCATCGCAAGAGCGTGATCGCGCATCGCCGTCGTGACGTTCCTCGCGAGCTTCGCGATCGTGCCGCTCGTCGGCACCGAGTTCGTCCCGCAGGCGGACGAGGGCTTCATCTCGCTGCGGCTCAATACGCCGGTCGGCTCGAGCCTCGAATACACGGACAGCAAGGTGCAGCAGGTCGAGGCCGCGCTCAAGTCGTTCCGACGACGTCGCGCTGACGATGACCACCGTCGGGATCGGAGGAAGGCCGCAACTACGCGCGCGTCAACCTGAAGCTCACCGATCGCGCCGCACCGCAACAGGACGCAGAAGGAGATCGAGGCGGCGATCCGCAAGGAGCTGAAGCCGATTCCCGGGATCGAGCTCGCGTTCGGCTTCGACCGGCCGGTGTGGGTCAACCTGCTCGGCCCCGATCCCGAGATGCTCACGACGCTGATCAACGAATTCGCGCAGAAGGTCGCGAAGATTCAGGGCATCGCCGACCTCGAGACGTCCGAGAAGGCGGCCGCGCCCGCGCTGTCGATCCGGCTCAACAACGATGCCGCGGCCGACGTCGGGATCACCGTGCAGCAGGTCGGCGCGACGATCCGGCCGCTGCTCGCCGGCGACACCGTGAGCTACTGGCTCGGACCCGACGGCCAGAACTACGAGGTCAACGTGCAGTTGGCCGAAGGACAACCGCCGCGCTCGCCGCGGACTTGAGCAACCTCTATCTCAGCACGACCGAAGAAGGGTCCGGACGGCGAGACTGCGGATGGTGCCGCTGCGGCAGGTCGCCGAGATCGTCGAGACGACGTCGCCGCAGATCATCAAGCGGCAGGAGTTGCAGCGGCGCGTCGCGCTCTACGCGAACGTCGAAGGACGGCCGTCCGGCGACGCCAACAAGGACGTGCAGAAGATCATCAAGGAGATCGACGCTGCCGCCGGGCTACCGGTTCGACGTCGGCGGGCAGGCGAAGGACATGGAGGAATCGTTCCAGGCGGCGCTCGCTGCGCCTGGGCCTCGCCGTGATCTTCATCTACCTGATCCTCGCGTCGCAGTTCGCGAGCTTCACGCAGCCGTTCGCGATCATGGCCTCGCTGCCGTTCTCGCTGATCGGCGTGTTTCTCGCGCTGCTCCTGACCGGCACGACGCTCAATCTCTTCTCGATGATCGGCTTCATCATGCTGATGGGCCTCGTGACGAAGAACGCCATCCTGCTCGTCGACTTCGCCAATCGCGCCCGCCGCGCGGGGCGAGCC
>ERZ1370068.991-contig-10905_pt1 | contig 52603 bp, 63 predicted proteins | sample MGYA00561227_ERZ1370068 | MGnify/ENA primary metagenome ERZ1370068 (study PRJEB38410, sample SAMEA6850437) | metagenome | study: Metagenomic assessment of the ecological functions of the soil: analysis of the soil microbiota associated with the... | reverse complement strand
GTAGTACTTCGTTAGTTACGTATTGCTCCTCCTGCGCGCCGAAGCGGATGGTGGCGCGGCGCTGGTCGATGTCGGTGTCGTCCGAGGCACTTGCCCACCGCCATGGCCACCCGCCCCCAGTTCGGGTCGGCGCCGTGGACGGCGGTCTTGACGCAGGGCGAGTTCACGATGGCCTTGGCGCACGCCGTAGCCTGGGCCTCGTCGCGGGCCCGGTCGACGGTGACCTCGATCAGCGTGGTGGCGCCCTCGCCGTCGCGGGCGATCTGCCGGAGTCAGCGACAGGGCGACCGCGTGCGAGGCGCGACTCTCGAAGCCGGCCGGGTCGACCGGACCGGCCGCGCCGCTAGCCATGATCGCGGCGGTGTCGCTGGTCGACGTGTCGGTGTCGATGCTGAGCGCGTTGAACGTGCGGTCGATGACGCGCCGGAAGCTGCGTCAGAGCGGCTCCGGGCTCGATCGCGGCGTCCGTGAGGAACAGGCGTGATCAGGGTGGCCATGTCGGGCTCGATCATCCCGACGCCCTTGGCGATGCCGACGCACCCGGCGCCCGGCCGGTCGCCTCGGCCACCTTCGGGACGGTGTCCGTCGTCATGATGGCCCGCGCCGCGACCGAGCGCGTCGCCGACCGGGAACGGCGGCGCCAGCGTGTCGAGGTGGCGCGGATGCGCTCGCATCGGGTAGGCGCCGGCCGATCACCGCCCGTCGGCGCGACCAGCACGTCACCGGGGTCGGCGCCGAGGGCGGCCGGCCGACGCCGCCAGCTCCGCGGCGTCGGCGTCACGCCGACGGAGCCGTTGCGCGACCGTTGGCGTTCTTGGAGACCGACGACGAAGGCCTGGAGCCGGCCGTCGGCGACGTGCCGGCGGCTCAGCGTGACGCTCAGGCTGCGGCGAGACCGGGACCGGGTGACACGGCCGTGCGGGACACGGTGCGTCGGCAGCGAGCACGAGGAGTCGTCGGTCTCGTCCTTGATGCCGATGTTGCGCGACGTGCGAGCGGAAGCCCGACCGGGAGGACGACGGCGCCGGGATCCATGGCGAGAGCCTCCGGGCGCCGAGACCACGCCGCCACCGTCCGGCGCCGGGATCGTCGCGCGGCGATTCGTCGCGCCAGGCGCCAGACCGGGACCGGCGCGCGCAGGATGCGGCGCGAGACCGCCGGCCGCCGGCGGCCCGGGATCCGGCGGGATCGTCGCACCAGCGAGACCGGGCCGCGCCAGAACCCGGCCCGACCGGGCGCCCAGAACGCCGAGCTAGGCCGCAGCAGGCGTCAAGCGCGGCCAGGCCCTGCGCGGCGGCGGCGTCAGGAGTGGGAGGCGATGCGGCGGGCGAAGGTGTCGTCGTCGAAGGTGCTCAGGAACGTGCCGAGCATCGTCGACGACGTGGTCCACCGAGCGGCCAGGCGTAGGCGCGGGCTGGTAGACGGTGATGTCGTAGTCGGTGGTGCCCATCGCGGTCAGGTCGAAGGGGCGGACCTCGTGCGTCACGGAAGGCGTCGAGGCTCGCCACGTGGCGACGAGGAGGCCGGCGCCGTAGGTGCGCAGGCTCGCCGATCCTCCACGCCACGCCGAACTCGAAGCGTGAACCAGAAGACCCGGCTGAAGAACTCGAGACGCGGCGTCCGACTCGGCCCGGCAGGGAGGCCTGGCCGGCCAGCTGGTACGAGCTCGGCGAAGACCGGGCTGGCGAGCATGTTGCAGTGCCCGACGAGCTCGTGCGCCGACGTCCGAGCTCGGGCGTGTAGAAGCAGGACTGAGTGGTGGCGGATGTACTCGTCGGGCAGAACGTCCGGTCGACCAGCGAGCCGTAGAGGCGCAGGTCGGGACGAGTCCGGGCACCGGTGCGGCGCGGAACCCGGTCAGCCCCTCAGGGCCGCGGAGACCTGCCGCAGCTGCGGCGCGGTCGTGGGGCAGGTCCGAGCGCAGCCGCATCGCGGTACTCGCGCACGGCGAACCGCTCGTGCTTGGCGGCCAGCTCGCCGGAGACCAGCGTCAGAGGGCGTCCTCCTCAGGCGCGTACTCGACATCGGGGATGGGATCCCCGGGGCGATGCACGGCACCGACGGCCGAGATGGCGTCCCGGCGGGCCCGGTAGGCGGGGTCGGAGAACCCAGGGTGGTCAGCCGACAGCTCGACCCGACCGGCCGAACGAGGGAAGCGCGGAGCGTTCGTCGCCACGACGTCAAGTCAACCAAGCGCCCGGCCCGATCATCCAGCAGCACGTCCACCATGTCGAGACGGAAGGCAACGCATCATGCGCTGCGATCGAGCGAGAACGTCTGGCTTACGATCACGCGATGGCCCACGATGTCCAGCTCGACGCCGTCGACCACGCCGTGCTGGCGGCGCTCGCCGCGCGACGGGCGGTATGTCGATGAACGAGCTGGCCACGCACGGTGCGGCGTCTCCGCGCCACCGCCTACAGCCGCGTCGAGCGCCTGCGCCGCGAGCAGGTCATCCACCGGGTTCACGCGCGACCATCGACCCGGCCAGGCGGGCTTCGGCGTCACCGCTCTCATCCTGCCTCGGCGTCCGCCAGGCCGACTGGCGAGGCGGCCCGCGACCTCCTGCTGGCCGTGCCGGGCGTGTGTCTACCTGGCCATGACGAGCGGCGCCTTCGACATGGTGATGCTGGTGCGCGCCGCCGACGTCCACCACCTGCGCGACGTCGTCCTCGGCGAGCTCCACGGGTGCCGCCAGGTCCGCAGCACCCAGACCGTCTTCGTGCTGGAGGAGCACGGGCCGCTCCCGCTCCCGCGGACCCAGGAGCGGTGAGCGTCCCTCGCGCCACGATGGTGGGCGTGGAGCTGCTCCGACACCCCTGGCCGTGGACCGGGCTCGGCGCCGGCACCGCGCTCGTCCTCTCGTCGTGGCCACGCTCGGCCGTTCCGCGACAGACCTCCCAGCCGCGGTGCCGGCGGTCGTGCTCGTGCTGCCAGTGGTCGTGGCCGGGGTGGTCGGCGGCCGGGCTGGTCCGCGGTGGTCGGTCGCCGTCGAGGTGCCCTGGCGCTCGCGCTCGTCTTCCTCGGTGCCGGGGACGCGACTGGGCGTGTCCGTCGAGGGAGGACCTCGCCGCCCTGATCGTGTTCCTCGTGCGTGGCGGTCGTCGTCGGCGGGCTGGTCGGCACTCGTGGCCACGGCCGACCGCCAGCGGGCTGCGGCCGAGGCCGCGCGCGTCGTCGCCCTCCAGGACCTGGACGAGGCGCGGTCGAGGCCTGCTGCGCTCGGTCTCGCACGACCTGCGGACGCCGCTGGCCGTGATCCGGGCCGGTCGCCACCGACCTGCGGTCAGGAACCGCCTACGACGACGCAATCCGCGACGAGCTGCTGGCCTGAGTCTGGCACCGAGGCCGAGCGGCTCGATCGGATCGTCGCCAACCTGCTCAGCCTGAGCCGCATCGAAGCGGGCACGCTCCAGCCCGGACCGCCAGGCCGTCGACCTGGGCGAGCTGGTCGCCTCCAGCGCGGGAGCGCATGGAGCAGGTGCTGGAGGGCTGGCCGTGCACTCTCGACGTCGCGCCCGACCTGCCGCTCGTGCCGGCGGACTACTCCCAGGTCGACCAGGTCGTGACCAACCTCCTCCGGAGAGCGCGGCCCGCCACTCGACGCCCGGCGCACCCATCGAGGTGACGAGTGGCCGAGCGCGGTACCACCTCCGTCGTCACGGTGGCCGACCACGGCCTGGGCATCCCTGCCGATCGCCGCGACGAGGTCTTCGAGCCCGTTCCGCGCCGGGGGCCCGGGATCGGGGATCGGGTGTGGGCCTCGCCATCTGCCGGGCCATCGTGGAGGCGCACGGAGGTACCATCTCCGCCGGTGACGCACCAGGAGGCGGGGCCGCCGTCTGCTTCTCCTCCACTCCAGCGCTGGCGAGGTCGGCGCGGGTGTGGCGCGAGCATCTATCATCGACGACGAGCGCCCGCTCGCTGCGGGTGCTGTCGGCCGGCGCTCAGGCGAAGGGCTACCGGACGCGCACTGCGCTGACCGGGGCGAAGGCGCTCGGCGGCCGCGGCGGTGGCAGAGCCGGACGTGACCCTGCTCGACCTCGGCCTGCCCGACACTCGACGGCATGCGACGTCTGCGCGCCGGCTGCGCCGCGCCACGAGCAACCCCATCATCGTGCTCGACGGCCGACGGCGCGAGGACCGCAAGATCCGGGCTCTCGACGAGGGCGCCGACGACTACGTCACCAAGCCGTTCTCAGCTGCCCGAGCTGCTGGCCCGGATCGCGTCGCGCCGCGCCACCGGCGGGCCTCACGCTCTGTCGACCCCAGCGCCCGAGGTGATCGTCGTGGGCACGCTCATCATCGATGTCGACGCCACGTCGCCACGACTCGACGGGGCCGAGCTGCGCCTGACCCGCAAGGAGCTGGCAGTGCTGGGACTGCTGGCCCGCAACGCAGGGCGTGCTCACCCGCGGGCCATCTCGACCAGGTGTGGGGCCTGACCAGTCGCCTCGACACGCTGCGCACCCACGTCACGCTGCTGCGACGCAAGCTCGGCACCGAACCCCGGACACCGCAGATCGTCACGGCGCCAGGATCGGCTACCGGCTGCTCGCCTGACGACTGACGGTCGAGCGCCGCCAGGGCGGCGCCGACCCGATCCTGCTCAGCTGGCGTACGGCCTCCTCAGTGGAGGCCGGGTGTCGAGACCCTGCTCCTCCTGCGACGGTTCGATGCGCAGACCCATCGTCCGCTTGATGGCGAGACCGATGATCAGCGTGGCGACGAAGGAGTAGGCCAGGGTGACGGCGGACGCCACGGCCTGGTCGCCCAGGAGGGACAGGCTCCGCCCAGGAACAGTTCCTCGTTCACCACCGCCGGGTTGATGGCGGCGTCGGCGAAGAAGCCCAGCAGGATCGACCGAGCAGGCCGCCGACGAGGTGGACGGCGATGACGTCGAGGCTGTCGTCGGAGCCGAACCGCCGCTTGATGCCCGAGGGCCAGGTAGCAGATCGCGCCGGTCAGCGCAGCCCGATGGTAGACGGCGCCATGCCGCCGACGAAGCCGGCGCACGGCGTGATGGCCACCAGACCGGCGACCGCGCCGGACGCTGCGCCGAGGGTCGTGGCGTGGCCGCTCGGCAGCCGTCTCGATCGACGAGCCAGCCGAGCATGGCCGCCGACGCCGCCAGGAACGTGTTCATGATGCGCCTGCGCCGCCACGCCGTCGGCGGCGAGCGCCGAGCCGGCGTTGAAGCCGGCCCAGCCGAACCACAGGATGCCGGTGCCGAGCATGGTCAAGCGGCAGGTTGTGCGGCGGCATCGGCGTGTCCGGGTAGCCCCGGCGCGGACGCCGAGCACGAGGACGCAGCGCCAGCGCCGCGGCACCGGCGTTGATGTGCACGACCGCGCCGCCGGCGAAGTCGAGCGCGCCCATGTTCGGCGAGGAAGCCGCCGGCGAACACCCAGTGCGCGACCGGGCCGTAGACGACGCACCAACCAGACGCCGATGAACGACCGCGTAGGCGCTGAACTTCAGCCGGTCGGCGGTGGCGCCGGTGATCAGCGCCGGCGTGATGATGGCGAACGTCATCTGGTAGCGCGCAGAACAGCACGAACGGGATGGTGAGGAAGCCGAGGAACTCGCCGGGCGCGGCGCCCGCGCGTCGACGTCCTTCAGGAAGGCGAAGTCGAAGTTGCCGATCACACCGCCGTTGCCGGCGTCGCCGAACGCGAGGCTGAAGGCGATCGACGACCCAGAGCGACGGCGAGCAGGCCCATCGCGAAGACGTTCTGCATCAGCATGCCGAGCACGTTCTTCGAGCGGACCATGCCGCCGTAGAAGAAGCGCCAGGCCCGGTGTCATGAACAGCACCAGTGCCGCAGAGATCAGGACCCACGCGGTGTTCCCTGTGTCCACACCTGCTCCTTCGTTCGAGACGTCAGAGCAGGCGAAGGTTCACCCCGAGCGTGCGCGGACATTTCGTCAGTCGAACGGAGTGCACACAGCGCACGCCTGCGCGCGATCTGACGCGGAGCGGCGTCGGCTCAGCGGGTGCCGTCCGGTCCAGCCACTTGTGCGGCGTGTCCGGGACCGGGCTCGTGGCGAGCGCGATGGCGTCGTCGACGGTGACCGTGCGCGGGCAGGAGCATCCGGTGCGGCCGGCGCGCACGAAGCCGTGGTCGACGGCGGCGTCGAAGAACCGCACGAGCGGCCCCTGAAGCCGTCGACGTCGAGGAGGACGACGGGCTTGGCCTGCAGGCCGAGCTGGGTCCACGTCAGCGCTTCGGCCAGCTCGTCCACGGTGCCGAAAGCCGCCCGGCAGCGCGATGAAGCCGCGTCGGCGAGCGTGGCCATCAGCGCCTTGCGCTCGTGCATCGAAGCCACCGACGCGCAGCTCCGGTCGGAGCCCCGTGTGGGCGACCTCGGCCCGCTCAGGAACTCGGGATCACGCCGATCACCTCGCCGCCGTGCTCGATGACGGCGTCGGCGAGGATCGCCCATCAGCCCGACGTTGCCGCCGCCGTAGACGAGGCCGATCGCGGCTGGCCAGCGCCGAGCCGAGGCGGGCGGCGCGCTCCGCGAGGCCGGCGCAGCGCCCGCGTTGGAGCCGCAGAGACGCAAAGTCGCGACATGGGCCGAGTCTGGCCCACCGCCGCCGCTGACCGGGCGCCGCCGGCGCGCGAGAGGCCGCTCCCCGTGCGGATGGGCCCGCGGGACGGCCACCTCGAGCTAGCATCGGGCGCCATGACCGCCCTGGACCCTCGCGGCCGCCGCTCATCGTCGTCGACCTGGCCCAGCAGGTCGTGGCAGGGCGTGCCGCCACCTCAGCCGCCAGCCGGTGGGCCCGACGCCCACCAGGTGCTCGCCTACGACCTGGCCCACGCCGCCGCTTGGCGTCGAGACGGCGCGCCATGCTCGAGCTACGGCGCACAGGGCGACGACGAGGCTCGCCTGACGTGCGCCTTCGTGGCCGACGCCGTGCACGACCTCGCGCACGCGGCGTGCTCGGACGTGAGAGCGCAGTGGGGCGTGCCGGCCGACGCGCTGGCCGCGGCGCGGCCCTTCCTGACCGCGTATCTGCGACCCGGCGTTCCTGGCCGGCCTGGCGACGGCCGACGGACCCGCGCCACCTCGACGCCGACTTCGAGATGGTGCAGGACACGTTCCGGCGCTTCGCCGAGGACAAGGTCACGCCCGTCGCCGAGCACGTCCACCGCGCACAACGGCGACGTCCCCGAGGAGATCATCAGCGGGCCTGGCCGAGATGGGCGCGTTCGGCCTGTCCGTGCCCGACCGAGTACGGCGGCTTCGCGGCGGGCGGCGACGAGCGAGTACCTCGGCATGGTCGTCGCCACCGAGGAGCTGTCGCGGGCTCGCTCGGCATCGGCGGTTCGCTCATCACCCGGCCCGAGATCCTCACCCGGGCCCTCGGTCAAGGGCGGCACGGAGGAGCAGAAGCACGAGTGGCTGCCGAAGCTCGCGACCGCGCGAGGTCATGGTCGCCGTCGCCGTCACCGAGCCCGACTTCGGCTCCGACGTCGCCGGCCTCAAGGTGACCGCCACGCCGCGCCGGGCGCCGACGGCGACGACGGCTACGTCATCAACGGCGTGAAGACGTGGTGCACGTTCGCCGCGCAGCGCCGACGTGCTGATGCTCCTCGCCCGCACCGACCCCGACCGCTCCAAGGCCCACCGCGGGCTGTCGCTCTTCATCGTGCCCAAGCCGCGCGGCGAGGGCCACGGCTTCGAGTTCGACAGCCAGGACGGCGGCGGCGCAGTCGATGGAGGGCCGGCCCATCGACACCATCGGCTACCGCGGCATGCACTCCTACGAGATCGCCTTCGACGGACTGGTGGGTGCCGGCCGCCAGACCTGATCGGCGGCGCACGACGGGCTCGACGCGGCTTCTACTACCAGATGGAGGGCTTCGAGAACGGCCGCCTGCAGACCGCGGCGCGCGCCGTCGGCGTGATGCAGGCCGCCTACGAGGCGGCCGTCGACTACGCCGCCGACCGCGACGGTCTTCGGCGATCCGGTCGGCGACTACCAGCTGACGCAGGTGAAGCTCGGCCCGCATGGCCGTCGCTCATCCAGGCGGCGCGGCAGTTCGCGTACGCAGTGGCCCGCCTGATGGCCAAGGGCGAGGGCGCCACCGAGGCGTCGATGGTCAAGGCCTACGTGCTGCAAGGCCGCCGAGTGGGTCACGCGCGAGGCGATGCAGATCCACGGCGGCTTCGGCTACGCCGAGGAGTACGCGGTCAGCCGGCTGTTCGTCGACGCCCGAGTGCTGTCGATCTTCGAGGGCGCCGACGAGACGCTGTGCCTGAAGGTCATCGCCCGCCGGCTGGTCGGCAGCGAGCTGAGCGACTCGCCCCGGGCATCTGGCGCGGGATCAGCTCGACCACACGACCACACCGCGCCAGATCCCTTTCGCTCCACCCGCGCCCGGCATCTGGCGCGGATCGGCTCACCCGCACGACCGCGCCGCGCCAGCATCCCCGAGCACCACCTCGGCCCTGCCGACGGTCGGCGACCTCAGGCGTCGGCGGCCAGCGCAGGCCGAGCCCGTCGAGCAGGGCATCGAGGCCGAAGGTGAACAGCGCGTCGCCCGTCGGCGGCGGCCCGCTGAAGATGACGGACCACCCGTGGACGCGGGGAACACTCGGCCGGCGGGAACCGCTCGTGGAAGTCGCCCGACTCGCCCTGGGGCTCATCCCGCCCGATCTCGGCCGAGACCGCGCCGTTGATAGGCCAGCACCGACTGCATCGACCGGACGGCGTGGACCGGCGAGAAGCCGTCCGACCGCAGGACGTCGAGCATGCGCTCGATGAAGCGCATCGTCTCGACCGACCTGCCAGGCCGGCCGCCCATGCACGACACGGTGTTGGGGTGGCCAGCAGGACACCGACACCCCGTGGCGAGCGCGCGGAGGTTGGCTCGCCAGCCCGCCTCGGGCGTGGCGTCGACCCGGGTGGCGGTCTCCCGGATGGCGGCCTCGACCAGCGCGCCGAGGATCGCGGCCTTGTTGGGGAACCAGTGGTACGGTTGACATCGCCTCGACCCCGCAGCTCGCTGGCGAGGCGGCGCATGGTCAGGCCGTCGAGCCCGTCGCCGGTCGACGATGGCCAGCGCCCGTGTCCACCACCACGCGTCCCGGTTGAGACCCGGGCCGACTCGGCGTCCGGTCGGATCGGGGCGGTCACCACGGACCCACTGTACGCCGTAAGGCTGGCCGCCCGACCGGGCCGTCCCGTGAAGCGCGCTCACCCCATGGCCGAGCTGGCGGAGGATGGTGCCCGGGTCGAAGTGCAGCGCGCTCGCAGCTGATCCGGTCCTCGGCCGGCGGGAACGTGAAGACCGCGGCCATGCGCGGCGGAACGTCCGGCCGGTCGGCCTGTGGTCACCGAGCGGCCCGAGGTGGGTGCCGAGCAGGTCGAGCTCGACGACGATGGCGTCGTCGCCGTGGTGCAGGGCGACGAGCTCGTTGCGCTGATCGGGGAACGGCGTGCGCGATCGCCGGAAGTACTCGCGCACCTCGTCCTCGCCGTCGAACACCTCGGCCGGTGCCGATGAGCTCGTAGCGGGGGTGGGCGAAGGTGGCCATGGTGGCCTCGACGTCACGGCGGTTCTCGGCCGCCATGTAGCTCAGCGGACCGTCGCCTCCCGCCTCGCCCGCAGCTCGGGCGGCGTGCGAGGTCGGCGTCAGAACGTCGACGTCGAGCGCCCCGAGGAGATGCGCCCGTGGTCCGGCGCCACGAGGGGCAGGCCGGCGGCCCGCCACGCAGCCACCCCGCCGACGAGGTCGGTGGCGCGGTGGAAGCCGAGGCGGCGCAGCGACTGCGCCGCGAGCGACGAGCTGTAGCCCTCGTGGCAGACGACGACGATCCGCTGGTCGAAGCCCGTGACGGCCGGGTGGTGGTAGCCCGACGCCGGATCGACCGCCCACTCGAGGACGGTCCGCGGGCGTGCACCGATCCCGCGATGACGCCGAAGCGGTCCCGATCGGTCGGGGTGCGGGTGTCCAGCACGACCATCCCCGGGTCGGCGGCCAGCTCGTCACGCAGCGCCTCGGGCGTGAGGCGGGGCACCTCCGCCGCGCCGCGGCAGGAGGTCGTGCACGGTCTCCCGCTCGGTCCGGCGGTGGACGGACACGTGGTAGCCGCCGCCGGCGACGAACGGCCGGCGGTCCCAGGTCGACCACCGCTCGTCCAGGACCAGCCCGCACGACCCGCACAGCTTCGTCGTAGCCGGCCAGGCCGAGCCCGCCCGGCTCGAGCGAGAAGCCGGCCACCATCCGACCCCCGGCTCGAGGTGGCTGGCCAGGGTGTGGACGATCAGCCGGTGGTCGGCCGGGCGGGCGAAGAGCAGCACGTTGCCCGCCATCGCCACGATCGGGAAGCGCCGGTCGAGCTGCATGGTGGCCGAGGTCGGCCACCAGCCACGACAGCGCGGGCGCCTTGGCGCGCGCGATGGCGATCATGTCGAGGTCGAGGTCGACGCCGAGCACGTCGATCCCCCGGCGGGCCAGCTCGATGGCCACCCGGCCCGTGCCGCAGCCCGCGCCCAGGACCGGGCCGGGGCCGAGCGAGGCGATCAGGTCCGCTTCACCGTGCACGACCTGCCCGCGGCGGCCATGCGGGCCCAACGGGACTCGTACTCGTCGAGGTCGACGTCGCGCCGCCACGCCGCCCATCGCTCGGACACGTCGGCGCCGGGCTCGTCACCACCACTCGAGGAGGTCATGCAGGGAGCCGATCCTCGCATGGCCGGCGGCTTCGCCGTCACCGTCGACCCACGGGCCATCGCCGTGGTCGCCGTAGGGGTCGAGCAGCACCGGGCGGAGGCCGGCGGCCAGCGCGCGCGGACGTCGATCACGACCGAGTCACCGACGTAGGCCACCTGATCCGGCGGCACGTCCAGCGCGGCCAGGGCGGAGGTGAAGATGGCCGGATCGGGCTTGGCCACCCCGACGACGTGGGAGTCGACCACGCACGCGACCGGGGTGCCGTCGCCCACGCCGACCCGGCAGACCGCGGTGCGGCGGAGCACGCCCTCGATCTGGCCGGACGCGCCTCGACACGACGCCGATGGGCACCCCCCGCCGGTGCAGCTCGGCCAGCGCGTCGCTCGACGCCGCGATCGGGTAGCGCCAGAGCCAGGCCGTGCGTGCCGCCCCGAGGACCACCGCGGCTTCCGCGACGTCAGGCCCGACGACGCCTGACGGAGCGGACGTACGCCTCGTCGTAGGCCAGCCAGTCGTGCTCGTCCGCGCCCCTGCTCGCTCTTGACGGCCATGCCCGCGTAGTGGGCCCGGACGTGGCGCTCGACCGTCGGATCGCCGCCGTAGGGGCGAGCAGCGGACCGAGCACCGTCGGGTCGGGCAGGACGAGCACACCGCCCGCGCCGAAGAGGACGGCGTCGAGCTCGCCGCATCTGCGCTCAGCCGGCGGCGGAGCGCGTCAGCCCGGCCCGCTCGCCACGGGACACGAACTTGATCGCCATCTTGCGGCTGGCCTCGTCGATCATCTCGTCGCCGAACATGACCGCGCCCTTGCCCTCGTCCTCGGTCGCCGTCCGGTAGGCCTCGAGGATGTCCCACGCCCGGTCGAACTGCTCCTGGGTCGGCGAGAACACCTCGTTGAGGATCGTCACCTGGTCCGGGTGGAGCGCCCACTTGCCGTCGTAGCCGAGGATCCGGGTGCGCTGGCAGTAGTCGCGGAAGCCCTCGCTGTCGCGGATGTAGAGGTACGGCCCGTCGATGACCTGCAGGCCGTTGGCCCGGCCCGGCCATGAGGATCTTGGAGAACACGTAGTGGAAGTGGTCGCCCGGGTAGGTCGGGATCTGCACGCCGCCGGTGAGCACGGGCATCTCCATCGAGGCCGCGAAGTCGGCCGGGCCGAAGATGATCGTCTCCAGCCGGGGCGAGGCGGCGCAGATCGCCTCGACGTTGATCAGGCCGCGGGCGGTCTCGATCTGCGCCTCGATGCCGATGTGGCCGACCGGCAGCCCGGCCTGCCTGCTCGACCTGCGCCAGCAGGAGGTCCATGGCCACGACCTGCGCGGCGGTCTCGACCTTGGGCAGCATGATCTCGTCCAGCCGGTGGACCGGCGTCGCCGACGACGGCCACTGACGTCGAACGCGGTCCACTCTGGTCGACCAGTCGTTGACCCGGACGCAGAGGACCTTCTCGCCCCAGTCCTGGTCCCGGATGGCGGCCACGACCTTGTCCCGCCGCCTCCTTCTCCATGGGCGCGACCGCGTCCTCCAGGTCGAGGAAGACCATGTCGGCCGGGATGCCCGGGCCCTTGCCCAGCATCTTCTCGGACGATCCGGGGATGGACAGGCAGGACCGGCGAGGGAGGTCACGGGAGCGAGCCGACATGGCCCGGCAGGCTACGCAGTCGTCCTCGCCGAGCCGAAATGGCGCGCCGTCGGCCGGCGCAGGTAGCGGAGATCGTCGAGCGCGGCCGCACAGCCTCGTCGACGCGGGCACCTCCGTGACAGCTTCGGAGGATGTCATCGATGTGCCCGGATGCCGGGCACTTCCGTAGACAACCCGGCTGCGAGCCGAGCGTCAGGAGAAGGGTGCGAGGGCGCTCCTGGGGCACGCCGTCGATGACGAGGTCGACCTTCTCGCTAGCAAGCAGGCCAGTCCCGTGATCTTGGCGCTCTCGGGGAGCGGGCTGCGGTAGATCCAGACGAAGTCGTCGTAGCGCGTCTCCGACCTGCACCGACCAGTACGACGCCGTGCCCTTGTACGGGCATTGGCACGTGCGTTCCGACGGCACCAGCGGCTGATGTGGAGGTCGGCCAGTGGCAGGTAGTAGCGGGGCGGCAGCCCGGTCTCGAAGAGGATGCGCAGTTGGGACGAGTCGGCCAGCTCGACCCCGTCCACGGAGACCTGGACGCGGCGGTGCCTGGCCAGGATGTCGACCTCGCGTACTGGGCTGCGCGCGGTGGACGTACACCGGCTCGTCCTCCTCCAGCCACTCGTCCATCGCAGCCCCACTGGAAGCGCACGAGGTCGCGCACTCCGGATGGCGACTCCGGGTAGGCCAGCGCGGCGCCCTCGGCGACGTGCTCGCCGATGCGCACGTCGTAGAGCGACGGCGTCGCCCCGGCTGGGCGAGTGCTCGATGGCGCCGGTCGGCTCCAGATGGGCCCGCATCGTCGGCCCGGGGCAGGTAGTAGGCCGGGTAGCACGGGATCTCCCACACCAGCGAGGGGTGGAGGGTGTCGACGACGGTCTGGCCAGCCAGGAGGGCCTGCACCCGCTTGGCTCCCGGCTCGACCCTGACGCGACCCCGAGGTGGGGCCTGGGTGGTGTCGGTCATGCGCTCGACGGTATCGGCGCCTCAGCGTCAGTAGGCACCGCCGAGCTTCGTGTGATCCCAGCCTGACCACCTTGTCGACCTCGATGACCACGCCCAGCCGCTTGGCCGCCTGGGCCTCCAGGAAGGGCTCGGGCCTCGGCGCTCGCCGCGGCCGGACCGTTGTGGCGCTCGGCCACGCTCAGCCCGATGGCCAGGATCTGCTCCCTGATCCTCGACCAGCCGACCCTGGCCGACGGTACTCGACGCCCTTCAGCGTGGCGGTACGTGTCTGCCCTCCTCGGCCAGCGCCGAGAGGAGCGGGCTCCGGCGGAGGTTGAGGATCTTCTGGCTCTTCGCGAACGTCCAGAACGCGACCTTGCCGTCGAGGAAGCCGTACCACATGGCCACCAGGTGGGGTGGCCGGAGGGGGCCGGATCGTGGCCACGTTCAGCGTGCGGGGTGACGCCGAGGAAGGCGTCCACCTCGGCTGGTGTCATGACGATCTGCTCGCGCCGGCTGGCCATCGCGGCAGGCACCCTAGGCGGGGCCGCGGCCGTCACCGCGGCCCGCTGCGCGACGGACGGTGCTCCGACCGGGGTGGACGGCGGGCGCGCGACTGGCGCCAGCGGAGCACTCCGATCACGGCCATGACGGCGAAGCCGATGGTGGCCAGGATGCAGCGACGACCTGACGCCCGTGTCCCATTGCTCTCGCGCGCCGGACTCGAGGGCCGGCCAGGGCGCCGACCAGTCCCCCAGCGACGAGGGCCGGCGCGCCGGTGGTGCGGGGTGCGAAGGCGAGGCCGCGGACGAGCAGCAGCACGATGAGGGCGATGATCAGCCAGCCTGCGGACCTTGAGGTCCACGTGATCGCCGTAGTCGCGGATCCCGGTGAGGGCGACGATGGCCGCGACGACGAGGACCACGCCCATCACGAGGTTGATGCGGGGTCCGGGGACCTCGGCCAGGCGCCACGCGATGACGACGGCGACGACCGTCAGCGCGGCGGCGCATGGTCCGCATCACCATGGCGGTCGTGTCCAGCGAGGTGTCCTCACGCTCAGGAAGTCGACCAGGCCTCCGTAGTTGAGGAGCACGAAGGAGGCGCCGCGCCGATGATCCACTCGGCGCCGACACCGGTCCGGCGCCAGAGCAGCACGAGGCTGACGACCAGGGCCACGGTGGGCGCCCAGGCGCCGACGTCGGCCAGAACGAGTCGCCGAGGACGGAGCCGTACCCCTCGTAGAGGTTGCGCCCTGATGGCGAGGAAGCTGGAGCAGCGTACGCCGCGACGAGCACGCCGAGGACGATCGGACGCCGCCCCGAGCCCTGGGCGCCGCCTGCTCGGGGTCCACGGGCGCGGTCGTTGCCGATACCGAGCACGGCGGCCGGAGTGGGTCCGGGTTCGCCGGTCTGACGTCCGCCGCGACCACCGCAGGCCACCGGGGCAGGCTGCCGGGGCCGACTCCACGGCCCGCGGCTGCCGTCGCGTCGCGTCCGACGCCGTCCGGCTCCGGTCTCGTCCGCCAGGACGGCCGACTGCGGGCTCGCGCCTGGTTGCCGACGTGGCCCGCGAGCCCGGTTCGTCGGCCGTGACCGGTTCGCTCGGCCCGACGACCGCGGCGCAGCTCGGCGCAGCCGGCTCATCGGACGTGACCGGTTCCGGCGGCCAGGACCGGCTCTGACGGCGGGTTCGGCGATGCGGTTCGAGGCGAGGGGCGGGAGCGGGCGGGTGAGCATGGTCGCGAACCTCGGCCGCGGAGGCCGGACGGTCCGCGGGTCCTTGGCCATGGTCTCGGCGGACCGCATCCGCGATCGGGTGCGGAGACGCCGCGGTCGCGCAGGTCGGGCACCTCGACGTTGCCGATGCGGTTGAGCACCGTGAAGACGTTGGCGTCCCCGCCGTCGACGAACGGGCGGCTGCCCGGTGAGCATGGCGTAGACCGTCGCGCCGAGGGAGTAGATGTCCCAGGCCGTCGTCGGCTCGCCGCCGGTGAAGGCCTTCCGGTGAGTCTACAGCGACCACGTTGGCGCCCGTCGTGCGGACAGGGACCGACCCGTCGACCAGCCGGGCCACCCCGAAGTCGGCCAGCAGCGGCTCGTCGAACTCGGTGAGCAGGACGTTGGCCGGCTTGATGTCGCGGTGGAGGATCCCGTGCTGATGGACGTACTCGAGCGTGTTGGCGAGGGTGCGGGCCAGCCGGACGGACTCCCCTCGCTGAGCGCCCCCGGCTCGTCAGCCGCTGATCGAGGGAGCCTCGCTCGTAGAACGGCATGATCAGGTAGGGCTGCCCTGCCGCGGTCGTGCCGACGTCGTAGACCGGGGCGATGCCCGGGTGCTGGGACAGCCGGCCGGTGGCGCACCTGCGCAGGAAGTGCTCGCCGGCGACCGGGTCGACCACCGTGGCGTGGATCAGCCTTGACGGCGACGGTGCGCTCCATCGCGCTTCTGCCGGGCGCGGAAGACCGGTGGAGAAGCCACCGCGCGCCACCCGCGACGGCGTCGGTCAGGCCGGGTATGCCGAGATCGACCGCACCGTCCTCCACCACGATCTCCTCCCCTGTGGTCAGCCGCTCATCGTAAGGGGGCGCGGAGAGCAAGGCGACCGTCTTGTCCGCCGAGCCCGACAGCAGGCCGACGTCGGCGCGGAAGTCGACGCTCATGACCGGGCCCTGGTGGAGTGGCAGCTGGGCCACCAGCTCGAGGCTGGTCAGGTCCCAGCGAGAGGATCTCCCCGCCGTTCGTCCCGGCCCCAGGCGAGCGTGCCGTCGGGCGTGGCCAGCAGGCTCAGGACCCAGTCCGCGTGGCTTCGAGGCGCTCGATCTCCCGAGCCGAGCGCAGGTCCCACAGCCGGACGATCCGGGTCGTAGCCGGCCGACAGCAGCCGCTCGCCGTCGGGGAGCAGCGCGCTCGCCATGACCGGCGCGGTGTGCCCGCGGAGGACCGAGAGGCAACGGCCGTCGCTGAGGGACCAGACCCGCAGCGTCTGGTCGTCGGAGCTCGGTGACCACGCGGTCACCCTGCTCGACGAGCGCGGCGGACCACACCGCACCGCGATGCCCCGACAGCACGTGGCGCAGCGCGCCGGAGGTCAGGTCCCACACGCAGACGGAGCCGTCCCGCCCACCGGTGACCGCCGGTGAGTGCCGTCACGGAGAGCGCGGTCCTGAGCACCCAGGCCTGGTGGCCTTCGAGCACTCGCCGCGCGTCGAGCGAGCCCGGGTCCCAGACGCGCCGTGCTGTCCGTGCCGCCGCTCAGGACCGCCCGGGCGTTCGCGGCGCAGGACCACACCGCACCCCTGGTGGGCCGGGACCGAGGACTGCTCCTCCAGGGCCGGGACCGAGTAGCGACTGAGGGCGCCGTCACCGCTGGAGACGACCGCCGCGCCGGCGGTGGAGAAGCGGGCCCCGACACCCAGCCTGGACCGCGGGTCGGAGCGGCGGCGGTCCATGGCGGTCCCCGACGAGCGCCTCCCGCCACCGGGCCATCGGCTCGAGCGGTGGCGCGGTGCGCGACGGCCTCCTGCAGCCGATCGAAGGCGTCGGCAGCGGATCGGCCACCCAGCTCGTCAGGTCGATGGTCTCGATGAGCCGGAACTGGAGTGGCGGCTGCACGTCCTCGATCAGCGCTGGGGACGAGGATGCCCCGCCGTCGGCCCTCGTCCGACTCCGCCCGCACCCAGTCCGACTCCACCGCGTGGGTCGACCAGAGGACGACCACGCAGTCCGCCTGGTTCAACGCCCGCTCGATCACGCGGTCGTAGGTGACGCCCGGGGCGATCTTCGGGTCCCACCACACCGAGGAAGCCCGCCTCGTCGAGGCGTTGCGCGACCCGGAAGGCCACACCTGCCGGTCCGGAACGGCCGTAGGAGAGGAAGACGTGCCCGGGCACGACCGTTCAGGAGCGGCAGGAGCGCAGCGTGCTCGGGGGCCACCGGGCAGTCGAGGCGGCGGAGGCCGTCGGCCACGGGCTCGGGGCCGGCCGGCCCGCACAGCGCCGAGACGAGCGAGAGCGGGCGACGTCGTGGTCGACCTCCCACGGCTCGCCGGCCTCGGCCAGACGGGTGACGACCGAGTGCCACAGCCGCTCGGGCAGCACGCGCCGGCCGACGCCGCTGACCAGCCAGACAGGCACCTCGGCGCAGTAGCCGACCGCCGCCGCGGCGTGGGTGGCCGCGGAGGCCACGAAGCCGTCGGGGCCGATGGCCTCGGCCTCGAGCAGCACGAGGGTCGGCGGTGGCCGCCGCGCCCGCCAGCCCGCCGGGACCGACCTCTTCGGCCACGACGTCGACGCGGCGCAGGCGGCGGGCCAGCCCGTGGCTCTCGGCCTGGCCGTCGACGGCGAGGACGGTGACGTCGCCGCCGCACGAGCGCCTGGGCCACGAGGTCGGGCCAGCCGACCACGCAGATGGTGGCCTCCTCCGGCAGGGCCATCGCCAGCTCGTCGGCCGTGGTGTCGTCCTCGATGGCCTCGACGCAGCGCCACGCCTCGGCCAGGGGATCGGCCGCGGTCAGCGTCCGCGGCGCAGCCACCAGAGCGGGCCGGAGGTCGGGTGGCGCTCGACGATGCGGCGGCAGGCGGTGACCAGCCCGGCCGGATCGAGCCCGAGCCCGGCCAGCGCACCGGCCGTCTCCCGCACGACGAGGGCGGGGTCCGCTCCGATGCCCGGGCCACGTACCGCAGCCGCTCGATCGGGTGCACCTAGCGGACCCTACCCCTGCCCGCGCTACCGTCCCCCGCCGTGGCGAGCGATCCGTCCCTGGAGCTGACCTTGACCCCGATCCAGGGCGAGGGCCGAACCCTGGAGCAGTGGCTGACCACCTTCCACCTGGTCTCCGTCGTCATCGACCCGTACACCAACGAGAGCGCCTGGATCCTCGACACCGCGGCCCGGATCATGCGCAGCTTCACCGGTGCCGCGGTCCGGGTGGAACTGGGTGGTGGCCGGCACCGACGAGGACGCCCGGGCGTTCCTCGGCCCGCTGGCCGCGGAGTTCTGACCTTCGCCGACCCGGAGCGGACCTACGTGAAGGCGCTCGGGCTGGTGCGCCTGCCGGCCTTCGTGTTCCCTCCGCGTGGACGGCCAGGTCGTGGCGTCCGCCGAGGGGTGGAACGCCCTCGAGTGGCGTCAGGTGGCCGAGGCCGTGGCCGAGACGACGGCGTGGACGGCGGCGGTCATCCCGGCGCCGGGGGATCCTCAGGCCTACGCCGGGACGCTGGCCTTGGCCTGACCGCGGGGCGGCTGAGCGCACGCCGCCACCCGGCCAGCGCCAACGGGTCGAGGAGGGTGGCGATCGCCTCGTCGTCGAGGAGGCCCTCCTCGCGCACGATGTCCGGGACCGTCCGCCGTTCGGCCATCGCCCGCTTGGCCACCAGCGCGGCAGCGCTGTACCCGATGACCGGGGTTGAGCGCGGTGATCAGCGCGCCGACGACTCGGCGTAGCGCCGCATCGTCGCCTCGTCCACGGTCAGGCCGGCGATGGCGCGGTCGGCCAGCAACCGGGCCGAGGAGGCGAGCAGGCGCAGAGAGGTGAGGAGGCTGCGGGCCATCACCGGCATGGCGGTGTTCAGCTCGAACGTCGACAGCGTCGCCGCGAACGTGACGAGCTGCGCCCTTGCCGACGACCTCGCACGTCACCTGCTGGACCGCCTCGGGGATGACCGGGTTGACCTTGCCGGGCATGATCGAGCTGCCCGGCTGCAGCGCCGGGAGGGCGATCTCGGCCAGGCCCGCCGCGGGCCGGAGCCGATGCAGCCGCAGGTCGCCGGCGATCTTGTGGAGCGAGAGGCGACGACCTTGGCGATGGCGCTGGCCTCGACCACCGCGTCCTGTGCCGACTGGGCCTCGAAGTGGTCCACCGCCTCGGAGAGGGGCAGGCCCAGTCGTCGGCGGCGAGGATGGCGATCACGCCGCGGCGAACCGGGGCGGTGCGTTGAGGCCGGTCCCGACCGCCGTGCCGCCGAGGGGGAGCTCGGCCGAGGCGGGGCAGCACGTCGAGCAGGCGCTCGCGAGCCAGCTCGATCTGGCGGGCCCAGCCCGCCGACCTCCTGGCCGAAGGTCACCGGCGCGGCGTCCATCAGGTGGGTGCGGCCGGCCTTGACGGTGCGGACGTGAGCGTGACCAGCCGGCGCAGCTCGGCGTGCAGGTGGTCGAGGGCGGGGATCAGCTGCCGGACGATCATCCAGCAGGCGGCCAGCCGCAGCGCGGACGGGAACACGTCGTTCGACGACTGGGAGGCGTTGACGTGGTCGTTGGGGTGCACGGGCCGGCCGAGCCGCTCGGAGGCGACGTGGGCCAGCACCTCGTTGGCGTTCATGTTGGTGCTCGTGCCGGAGCCGGTCTGGAAGACGTCGAGCGGGAAGTGGTCGTCGACGCGCCGAACGACACCTCGACGCGGCGTCGTGGATCGCCGCGGCGAGCGTCCTTGAGGATCACCCGGAGGCGGCCGTTGACCGTCGCCGCCACCCCTTGATCGAACCGAGGGCGTGGATCAGCTCCGGCGGCACCCGCTCGCCGGAGATCGGGAAGTTCTCGATGGCCCGCTGCGTCTGCGCGCCCCACCGGGCCGCGACCGGGACGCGCACTCGCCCAACGAGTCGTGCTCGATCCGCACCTCCCCCTCGTGGTCGTCGGGTACGGGCGGCGGAGCGGCGGCGGGGGCACGACCGCCACGCTACGGCCGGGCCGAGCCCGAGGGATACCGTGACGGCGTGCCGGAGTTCGAATACCAGGACCTCTCCCCATCGGGCCGGACGACACGCCGTACCGCCTGCTGACGACCGAAGGCGTGTCCACGTTCGACACCGCGGAGGGCCGCTTCGTCGAAGGTCGAGCCGGAGGCGTTGACCGCTGCTCACGCGCAGGCGATGCGCGACATCGCCCACCTGCTCCGGCCCGGTCACCTCCGGCAGCTGCGCGTCGATCCTCGACGACCCCGAGGCCTCGCCCAACGATCGCTTCGTCGCGCTCGACCTGCTGAAGAACGCCGCCATCGCCGCCGGCGGCGTCCTGCCCATGTGCCAGGACACCGGCACGGCCATCGTGAAGGGCAAGCAGGGCCAGCTCGTGCATCACGGGCGGCGGCGACGAGGAGGCGATCGCCCGCGGCATCTTCGAGACGCTACGCAGACGTCCAACCTGCGCTACTCGCAGATGGCGCCGCTGACGATGTGGGAGCGAGAGTCAACACCGGCACCAACCTGCCGGCGCGAGATCGAGATCGCCGCCGTCGACGGCGACGCCTACAAGCTTCCTGTTCATGGCCAAGGGCGGCGGCTCGGCCAACAAGAGCTACCTCTACCAGGAGACCAAGGCCGTCCTGAACCCGGCGCAGCATGCTCCAGTTCCTGGACGCGAAGGTGCGCACGCTGGGCACCGCCGCCTGCCCGCCGTACCACCTCGCCGTCGTCGTCGGCGGCACGTCGGCCGAGTTCGCGCTGAAGACGGCGAAGCTGCGCGTCGGCCCGCTACCTCGACACGCTCCCGACCGTCGGCAACGAGCTCGGCCGCGGCTTCCGCGACCACGAGCTCGAGGCGCAGGTCGCTCGAGCCTGACGCAGCGCGTTCGGGATCGGCGCGCAGTTCGGCGGCAAGTACTTCTGCCACGACGTGCGGGTCATCCGCCTCCCGCGCCACGGCGCCAGCTGCCCCGATCGCCATCGCGGTGTCCTGCTCGGCCGACCGCCAGGCGCTCGGGAAGATCACGGCCGACGGCGTCTTCCTCGAGCAGCTCGAGGCCGACCCCGCCCAGTTCCTCCCCGAGGCGACGCCGGCGACGACCTCGGCCGGCGAGCGTCGTCCGCATCGACCTCAACCGCCCGATGAGCGAGGTGCGCGCCGAGCTCTCCCAGCTACCCGGTGAAGACGCGGCTCGTCGCTGACCGGGCCGATGGTCGTCGCCCGCGACATCGCCCACGCCAAGATCAAGGAGCGCCTCGACGCCGGGCTGAGGACTGCCCCAGTACCTGCGCCGACTACTGCCGTCTACTACGCCGGGCCGGCCAAGACGCCCGCCGGCTACGCGTCGGGCTCCTTCGGCCCGACCACCGCGGGCCGCATGGACAGCTACGTCGACCTGTTCCAGGCCGACGGGCGGCAGCTGCGTCATGCTGGCCAAGGGCAACCGCAGCGCAGCAGGTGACCGACGCCTGCGCCGCGCCACGGCGGCTTCTACCTCGGCTCGATCGGCGGCCCCGCCGCCCGCCTGGCCCAGGACTGCATCCGCTCGGTCGAGGTGCTCGAGTACCCCGAGCTCGGCATGGAGGCGGTCTGGAAGATCGAGGTCGAGGACTTCCCGGCGCTTCATCGTCGTCGACGACAAGGGCAACGACTTCTTCGCCGACGTGACGCAGCCGGTCGCCATCGGTCGCTGAGCATCGTCCGGGTGGCCCCGGCCGGGTCCTACCCGCCGCCGGTCCCGCCGCCGCTGGTGCTGCTGCCGCCGCTGCCGAAGGTCCCCGCAGGAGGAGGCGACGGCGTTCAGCTTGATCGTTCAGCCCGGCCGCGCGAGGCCGAGGAAGAAGTGGACGATCTGGTTCTGCCGTCGAGGTCCTCGGCCAGCGGACGGGCGATGCACGAGGCCAGGTCCGTCGGCGTGCCGTTCTGCTTGAAGCCGTCTCTCGATCTGGCGGCGCGGCAGGTCCGCGGTCCAGCGCGTAGGCCGAGCCCGCGGTCGACGAGCCACCGCCGTCGGCGGCGGGGCAGTCCATGCCCGCGGGCGGCGCGATGACGTCGGTGAGGTAGCGACCGACCGCGTCGTTGATGCACTTCGTCTTGGGAACGCGGTGTGGCCGTCGCCCTCCCAGGTCAGCTCTCGACCGCGTTGCCGAGGCTGGAGGCCATGGAGGCGGCGTTGGCGTACGGCGTGGCCGGATCACCCTTGGTGCCGAGCACGAGCACCGGGTGCTCGGTCGCCGCCTTCTCGTCACGACCGGCAGCGGCTCCGCCGTCGCGCGCCCAGCCCTGGCAGGCCGGGTTCGGCATGTTGGCCGGCACGTCCTCGCCGGTGCCCATGATGGCGGTGTAGGTCGCTGGTCACGTCGGCCGCCGTCGGCCGGGCGGGGAAGTCCGCGCACGAGATGGCCCGGAAGGCGTCGAAGAGGTTCTCCCACGTCCCGTCGAGGGAGCGCCGGTTCAGGTTGTCGGCCAGGCGGATCAGGGCCGAGCCGTCGCCGTTGGCGGCGTCGCTGCATGAACCGACCGGACAGGAACGGCCACGACGCCGTGTCGTAGAGGGCCGGCGCGATGCCCGTCTCGAACAGCCCGATGCTGAGCTTCGCGCCCGTCCTCGGCTTCCACGGTCGGCGCAGCCAGCGGCGCGCCTCCACCTTGGCTCGCACCTGGTCCAGGAGCGCCTTCGCGTCCGGCCCGGCCGAGCAGCCCGTGGCCGCCGCGCACGCCGCAGCGAAGCGGGCGAAGGCCTGCTGGAGTCCTGGTCGCCCGTAGGTCCCGCCGTGCTGCTCCACCCGTCAGGTCGACGCCGGTGGTCGGGTCGACCGCACCGTCAGCACCATGGCCCGGACGCTTGTCCGGGAACAGGTCCGGCGTAGATGGCGCCGAGGATCGTGCCGTAGCCTGTAGCCGAGGTAGGTGATCTGATCGTCGCCCACCGCCTGCCGCAGCCGGTCGAGGTCGCGCCGCCGTTGGCGGTGCCGACGTAGGGGAGCAGCTCGCCCTGGGCCTGGCGCACGCGCCGGCCGTGGCTCCCACCCGGTCGGTCAGCGCGGTGATCTCGGCGGGGGTGTCCGGCGTCGGGTCGAGGTCGCGCCTCCGCGTCCTTGGCCTGGTCGCCCATGCGAGTCGACCGGCGTCGACTGGCCGACACCCCGGGGTCGAAGCCGACCAGGTCGAAGCGGGCCTTCACGACCTCCGGCAGCTCCTCGACGAGGAAGTGGACCGACTCGATCCCGGAGCCGCCCGGGCCGCCGGGGTTGACGAAGAGCGACCCGATCCGGGTCGCTTCGTCCGTCGCCGCATGCCGCGTCAGCGCAGAGCCTTGATGGTCCCGGCGCCGGCGTCGGTCGTAGCGCAGCGGCACCTCGACCGTCCCGCACTGCCAGCCGGTGTTGTCGTAGTCCTTCGACGTCGGGCAGTCCTGCCACCCGATCGCGGTCGGCGCGGCACGGCGGGTCCGAGCTCGGGGTGGCGCCGGTCGATCCCGGTTCCGTCCCGGCCGAGCCGGCAGGCGCGGGCGACACCGTCACGTTGCTGCTGGCCGAGCAGGCCCCGAGGAGCAGCACGAGCGGTGCCCAGGCAGATGAGGGATCGGCGCCGCATGGGTGGCCCAGGCTACGAGCCGGGACTGTCTGATCGCCCGCGGGCCCCCTCGGCCGGCCGCCGTTCCCTCACGCTCCGTGGTCACTCGCGTGCTCTCCACCTCCTGCCGGTCGTTGCTGCTGCAGGCGTTCACCTCGGGTTCGGATTCCGGAACCTGAGGTGAACAGGTGCATTGGGAACGATCGGCGTGGCCGGCAGGCGCGCCGGCCCGGGCTAGCGTCGCCCCGATGGCTCCACGCTGGGTCGCTCCCGGTCGCGCGGGCGGTGCGGCCGCGGCATGGGGCTGGGTACGTCAGGGCCCTTCGATCCGGCCAAGGGCGGCGTGTTCATCCCCTGCCCGTTCCACACGGCTGACCGGCCGCTGGTGCCGGGCTGCGGCATAACGCGGGCGCTCCGACCTGTTGCACGGTGACCTGCGCGCTGCGCTCGGAGCCAACCTCTTCCTCCCGGTGGTCGTCGTGCTCGGCGGCTGCCTCTGGCTGTCGTGGCTCTGGCCGGCGATCACCGGCCGGCGGCTGCGACACGTCATCCACTGCAGATGCCGAGAACGCGGTGTGGATCCGGCCTGGAAGATACCGTGCTCGCGCTGACCTACCTGGCGTGCTCCGCAGCCTCCGAGCCGCCCCCTTCAGCGACCTTCACGCCCTGAGCTCCGGCGCCCGCTCAGAGGAGCTGGCTGGCAGCGGCGCGTGGCCTCGCAGCTCGTCGGCCGTGGCGCCGATCTCGGCGGCTTACCCAGAAGTCGGTGACGCCCACGTCGGCCCAGCGCGGCGACGGCGTCGGCCACCTGCAGCCCCGAGCCGGCGGATATGGCCAGGTCGGCCGGTCCGGCGACGCCCTCCCGGTCGAGCATGGCGACGGTAGGACGGCAGCTGGCCGTGAGATCGCGAACGTCGTCGGCGACGCTTTCGCGGGCGGCGGCCGGAGTCAGCGGTGACGGCGACCGGGGGCGCGGCGATGATCCTCAGCGGGCCGGCCGGCGGCCATCGCGGCCCGCCGTGGTCGTCGGCGCCGTGAAGTCGCGCAGCGTGTCGGGAGCCTACGCACCGGTGTGAAGCCTCCCGAATCGGTGGGGCGAACCGGCGAGAGCGACGAGCAGCTGCGGCCGGGCAGCCACGACGGCGGCAAGCGGGGGCGCGTGCCGCCGGTGACCGTGATCTGCGGCTCTGCAGCGATGGGCGTCCCCGTCGTAGGACACCTTCCCATCGTGCAGGAGGGGCATGAGCACCGTGCAGGTAGTCCCACCAGGCCGGCGGAACCCCGGCTTGTCGTACGACAGGCCCATCATCGCCTCGATGACGACCTGGTCGCGAGGCCGATGCCCGGGCAGAGACGGCCCCCGCACGCCTGCGTTGACGGTCAGCGCCTGCTGCGCCGGCGATCGGGTGGCGCGGGAACGTGGAGGACCACGCTGGTGCCGAGCTTCGATCCGGGGGACCTCCCGCCCGGCGGGGGGCCACAGCGCCGTCAATCGCCGTCGTGCCCGAAAGTCTGCGCGCGCGGTAGGAGCTGACGCGCCAGCCACCTCGGCTATGTCGCGGGCCTCGCCGATCACCTGGTCGATGGTGCCCTCGTTGACGGCCAGCGCCAGAAGATCCCGATCCGCATGAAACGGCACGGTAGCCTAGGCTTGAGCCGTCGCGGGCTCGACGGAGGGAAGGCGGAGCATGAGGTCATCGCGCGTGATCGGCGGGCTCGGGATCGTCGCGGCCAGCTACTCCGGGTCGCGCTCACCGCGTCGCCGGCGGAAGCGTCGCTCACCACGGTCTGCATGGCACGGACGCCCGCCACCGCCGGGGAAGGTGCGCCGTGGACCGCTGCGCCAGGCGTCGGGGCTCGCGTCTCTCCCTCCCCGGCGCGGACGGCATCCTCTACACCCACGACGACCGCGGCCTGCGCGACTCGCCGGCACCCGGCGAGGACACCGGCTGAACACGCCGAGTCGCTGGGCGATCAAGCCCGGCGGCACCCGCGCTGGCGCGCTACCGCCTGACCGCCGGTCTCGGAGGACCGCCCGTCCCCTACTTCGGCTACCGAGGCCATCGGTCTGCACGGCCAGCGCCAGCCACCTCGTGCACTGCCGGACGCGGCGCGCAACGCGTCGGCCACCCGCGTGGTCGTCGCCGTCTACCGGTTTCACGCCGCCCGCATCGACCCGAACCAGGCCTACGTCCCGAGCGGGACGTGCCCGCCGAGATCATCCCGATCGCCTACTACAACAGCGCCACCACGCAGCGGAGCCCGGGTGTCGCTTTGAACGTCGAATCGAAGGTCGATCGACGCCGACCGGCACCAGCGCGTGGGTTCATCCCGGAAGACGGGCAAGCCGTACGCCTACGTCGCGACGCGCCGCCGCCCTCGGCGCCGCCTCCGGGACACGAGCACTCCGGCCCGGGCGTGTCGGTCGTCACGCAGCTGGCCGTGGCCAGGCCGATCACAGCGGACGCGCCTCGATCTCACGCCCACCAGCGCCATGATGGTCGTCAAGACCACGACGACGACCTACGCCACTACCTGCTGAACCAAGAGGCAGCGTCGCGACCGACGCTGGCCGGCGCGCCGGCCTGCACCGTGGCGACGGCCGCGAAGGCGAAGCAACCGGGCTACAGGCGGAGGCACGATCGTGGCGCGACGACGGGAGCTTCACCACCCTGGCCGGGGGCTCGAAGAGCGCCCACAGCGGCAACGTCGGCGGTCTGGTCGTTCACCCCTGACCGATGCGCACGGCGGCGCGGCCGCCGTGCTCAACTGAGGCGGTGGAGGGCGACGAGCCACCGTCGTACGGCGAGGCCATGGCCGACGTGTACGACGAGTGGTACGCCGACCTCACCGACGTCGGCGCCACGGTGGCCGCCATCACCCAGGCTGGCCGCCGGCGGTCGCGTGCTTTCGAGCGGCACCGGCACCGGTCGCCTGGCCATCCACGCTGGCCGAGGCCAGTCTCGACGTCAACGGCATCGACGTCTCGCCGGCCACATGGTCGCCGCCCGCCTCTCGCGCCAAGCCCGACGGTGACCGGGTCGCCGTCGTGGTCGGGGACATGCTCGCACCGAGGACCTGCCGCCAGCCCGTTCGCCGTCGTCCTCGTGGCCCTTCAACACCTTCTTCGGCCTCACGACCGCGGAGGACCAGGCCCGCTGCTTCGCCACCGTCGCCGACCGGCTGACCGCAGTGACGGCTCGTTCGTCGTGGAGGGGTTCGTACCCGACGACGAGCTGATCGAGGCCGGCAGCAGGGTGGAGGGTGCGCTCGCTCACCGCCCACCGGGTCTGCCACGGTCAGCCGTCACGGCGCGGTCGCAGCGGGCCGAAGGCCAGTCCGTCGAGCTGACCGGGAGGCGGCGTCCGCCTCCGGCCGTGGTCGGGCTACGCGCCGCCGGAGGAGCTCGACGCCATGGCGGCCGCGGCCGGTCTCGGGCTGGCCGAGCGCTGGTCGGCGTGGGACGGGCACGCCCGCCAGCGCGAGCAGCGCACCACGTATCGCGCTAGCCACCGCCAGGTCGGCTGCCCCCCGCCTAGAATGGGAGAACAGTGAGTCAGCTCAGACTGAACCCTCTGAACGGGCGGTGGGTCACCATCGTCGCCGAGCGTGCCGAGCGCCCGTACGACTTCGCCCCCGCAGCCCAGCAGGTGGAGGCCGACCCGGCGCGCGGCCTGCCCCTTCTGCCCCGGCTCGGAGGACGCCACGCCGCCGGCGCTCGAGACGCAACGCCGCGACGGCGCGTGGCAGGTCCGCGTGGTGCCCAACCGCTATCCGCCGTTCTGAGGGTGAGGGACTCGATGGCGGTCCACAACCTCGGTCCCGTCACGTGCAGGCCGATGCCAGCGGCATCCACGAGGTCACTCATCCTCGTCGCCGACCACTACGGAGAGCTGGCAGGACCTCGACGACCGACGCCGCGGCCATGGTGATGGCTGGCCCTGCGCAACCGCATGGCCGAGCAGGCCCGCCACCCAACATCCGCTACACGCAGGCCATCGTCAACCAGGGCCGGGAGGCGGGCGCCTCGCTCACCCACCCGCACGGCCAGCTCCTCGGCATGCGCCTTCGTGCCCGGTGAGATCGCCGACGAGGAGCGGCCTTCGCTCGCTTCGAGGGTGGCTGCATCCTGTGCGTCACCGCCGAGGCCGAGCTGGCCGACGGCGTCCGCGTCGTCGTGGCCAACGACGACGTTGTCGTGTCTGTGCCCGTTCTGGAGCGGCACGCCCTACGAGATGCTGGTCATCCCGAGCCAGCACGAGGGCACCTCTACGACTCCCCCGGAGACCGCTGCCGCGGTCGGCCGCGCCATCTGCGGCGCGCTGACCATGCTGGCCCGACCGCCTCGGCGACGTCGCCTACAACCTCGTCTTCCACACTGCGCCCACCAGCACGGCAACGCCTTCCACTGGCACGCCCACCTGTGGCCCAAGCTCGTGACGGTGGCCGGGTTCGAGCGGGGGACCGGCGTGATGATCAACATCGCCCCGCCCGAGGAGGCGGCGCAGGAGCTGCGCTCCGTCGCCCGCATCGCCACCAGCTGAGCGCCGCCGTGGGCCGGATCTCGGTGGCGATCGACATCGACGCCCCGCCCGAGGCGGTCTGGCGCGCCGTCGAACCCGTCGAGGACCACGTCGACTGGATGCGCGACGCGGCGTCGATCCGCTTCACCACCGAGCAGGCGCAGGCGTGCGGCGCCGACGACCGTGGTCGACACGAAGGTCGGGCCGCTCCACGAGGACTCACATGACGGATCACCGAGTGGGTCGAGGGCGAGGCGATGGGCGTCGAGCACACGGGCGTCGTCACGGGTCGGGGCCGGTTCACGCTGCGCCCGGGGCGGGCGGCGGCCACGCTCGCGTGGGACGAGGACCTCCACTTCCCGTGGTGGCTGGGCGGCCCGGCGGGCGGGGCCGTCGGCGGCCGGGGTCCTCGCTGCGGGTCTGGCGGCGCAACCTGCAGGCGCTGAAGCACCTCGTCGAGCAGGGCCGGCGCTCGGTCGACGGCGAGCCCCGGCCCCGGTCGACGGCGACGGCCAACAACCAGGACGGTCGGGCCTAGGGCCGTCGCCGGTGGGGCGCTAGCTGGCGACGAGGTGGCCGGGAGCGGCCGGCCAGCTCCGCGCAGAACCTCGACCGCCAGCTCCACGAAGCGGTCGGCCCGCCGGCGGCAGGGTCCGCCCGGTGCGGCGCACGATGGTGATGCGCCGCGGCGGGATGGGCGGATCGAGCTGCTGGGCCACGACCTCGGGATCGGACGTGTCGACCGCCAGCACCGGCAGGACGGCCACGCCGACGCCGGCCGGCGCACCATGGCCTGCACGGCGCCGTTGTCGTTGGTGCGGAAGACGTAGTTCGGCTCGACGCCGACGGCCCGCAGAGGCGGTCGACGCCGGCCTGGCAGGAGGAAGTACTCGCCGACGAGCGGCACGCCGTCGAGCCCGGCCGTCGGCACGACGACGGAGCTTCGACTCCCCGGTGGCGGCCGAGATCAGGAGGTAGGGGGTCGTCCATCAGGTGGATCGACGTGAAGCGCTCGTCGAGGGAGGTGCCGACCATGAAGGCCAGGTCGAGCTGCCCCTCCACGATGCGGTCGCCGAGGATGTCGAGGTCCGTCGGCCTCGAACAGGCGGATGTCGAGCAGCGGGCGCTCGGCCTTCAGGCGGCGGATGACCTCCGGTAACACCTTGACCGAGACGCTCTGGAACGTGCCGACGACGAGGCTGCCGCCGTCGCCGGCCCGCAGGCGGGTGACCTCCTCCTCGGCCTGGTGGAGCTGCCGGAACACGGCCTCGGCGTGGTCGAGCAGGACCTGGCCGGCCGGTGTCAGCTCGACCGGGCGGGGTCCGCCGGGGCGGTCGAAGTCAAGGGCACTCGCCGACAGCGCGCTCGAGGCCGCGGCGATCTGCTGGCTGATGGCGGACTGGGTGAAGCCCAGGCGGTCGGCGGCCCGGCCGAAGGACCGCTCCGGCGGCCACCGCCTGCAACGACGAGGTGCTTGATCTCGAGGTCTCGCTCCCACATGTCCATCAGCCTACGTGATGAACACGACAGCGATCAATCGTTGGACTTCATCGACTGCCGTCCGTACCGTGGACCATGGGCCAGACGACCCCGAGCACCACCTCCTCGCTGCGCCGACGACCTGGCCTGGGCCATCGCCCGCGACGGCATCGAGCAGCACGAGCCGCAGTCGCCCGTGCCGTCCTCGCCCTCCGCTCCGCCGGCGCCGTCGACCCGCCTCCTCGACCTGGTGGCCGACCGGGACCAGCCGGCCGTCGCCCGCGAGCGGGCTTCGGCCGCCTCGGCCTCGCCCCTCACCACCACGGTCGGCGCGACCCCGGCGCCTCGCCGCCTGAGCGGGCTCAGCCGCCGACCACGGCCCGGACCAGCGCCGTCACGCCCGCCCCGATGGCGATGACGCGCCGGGAACGGCAGGCGGCGCCAAGCCGCGATCGCGGCAGCGGCGACCACCGGTGCACCCGGGCGTCGATCACCAGCTCCTGACCGAGGGGTGAAGGTGTTGGACACGATCAGCGCCGAGCAGCGGCGCGGGGATCAGGCCGAGGCAGGCCTGCAGCCGGGGCGGCAGCGGCCGTCCGCCGACGACGACCAGGCCGACACACCTTGCAGAGGTAGGACCCGCCGGCCAGGGCGAGGATGGCCAGCCAGCTCATGGCTCGGCGACGGGCCCTGTCGACCGGCCCCTCGATCGGCCCGTCGACGGCCGCTCGGCCGGCGCCGTGGCCGGTGGACGTCGGCCGTCGGCGCGGACAGGGCCGCCGGCACCGGCACGACCAGCCCGGACGAGGATGGCGAGGGCGGCGACCAGGATCGGCATGCCGGGCCGGAGGAACGGGGTCGTCACGAGCACCAGCGCCAGCGGCCAGCCGCGGCCAGCCGGCCGGCGCGGGTCGCCAGGTGGGGTCCGATCAGCACGACGAACCCGGCCGGGAACGCCGCGTCGCAGGCCCAGCTAGGCCGGGTCGCTCAGCGCGCCCCGGCGACGGCGCCGCATCAGGGTGCCGGCGTTCCAGCATACGAAGATGGCCAGCCGAGGTCAAAGGCCCGGACCTGGCTCGTCCGGTCGGGCTGCGCCAGTGGCCATGGCCGTCGTCTCCGTCGATGACGAGCTGCGACGCCAGCAGCCGGCGGCCCAGCGATCCCCTGCAGGATCGGGGCCAGCGCCAAGCCGTAGACGCCGTTGCGGGCGGCCAGGAGCAGGCCGCTGGCCACGGCCGCGCCGGACCGCTGCCGCCGGCGCCAGGACTCCGACGGCGGCGAACTGCGGCGCGCCGGTGAACACGAGGAGCGACATGGCCATGGCCTGAGGACGGTCAGCCCGTTGGCCACCGCCAGCACACCGAAGGAGACGCCGACCAGACCGACGGCGACGCCCGAGCGCCAGCGAAGCGGCGACGGCGACCCGGCCGCTCGGGACGTCGTCACGTGGCGGGAGCCGAGCCAGATACTGCCGAGCGGCGGGACGGTGAGGAACGCCGAGGCGGGCTGGCCCTGGTGCGGCTCGTCGTCGCCGCCCAGCACACCGCCCGCGCACCGCCCTGGCCCGTGCCGCCGAAGTAGGTGGCGTTGCGTGTCGAGCAGCACCTGCCACTCGCCCGCCCACGGCAGCCCGACCGCGGTAGCCCTCGCGCGGCACCGGCGTCAAGTTGGCGATGCACGCCACCACCTCTCGCCCGTCGGCCGACCAGCGGAGGAAGGCTGTACATCGAGTGGTCGGCGTCGTCCGCGTCCAGCCACTGGAACCCGCTGGGCACGCGGTCCAGCTCCGTAGAGCGCCGGCCACGTCGCCGACCACCCGGTTGAGCGCCCGCACCAGCTCCTGGACGCCCCGGTGGCGCTCGCCCTCGAGCGCCAGCCCAGTCGACGCCCTTCGTCTCGCTCCACTCTCCCCACTGCGCCGATCTCGCCGCCCATGAACAGCAGCGGGTCGCCGGGGTAGCGCCCACATCCAGCCGTACAGCGCCCGCAGGTTGGCGAAGCGCCGCCACTCGTCGCCCGGCATCTTGTCGAGGCAGCGAGCCCTTGCCGTGCACCACCTCGTCGTGGCGAGAGCGGCAGCACGAAGTTCTCGCTGAAGGCGTAGAGCAGGCCGAACGTCAGGTCGCGGTGGTGCCAGCGGCGGTGCACCGGGTCGTGCGCGAGTACGCCGAGCGTGTCGTGCATCCAGCCCATGTTCCACTTGTGGCTGAAGCCGAGGCCGCCGTGGTGCACGGGCGTGGCTGACGCCGCGGCCACGACGTCGACTCCTCGGCGATCGTCAGCACGCCCGGGGTGCTCGGCGAACACGACCGTGTTGAGCTGGCGCAGGAAGCTCGATGGCCTCGAGGTTCTCCTGCCCGCCGTAGCTGGTTCGGCACCCACTGCGCCCGGCTTGCGCGAGTAGTCGAGGTAGAGCATCGAGGCGACGGCGTCGACCCGCAGCCCGTCGACGTGGAACTCCTCGCAGCCAGTAGAGCGCGTTGGCGACGAGGAAGTTGCGGACCTCGTTGCGCCCGTAGTTGAAGACGAGCGTGCCCCAGTCCGGGTGCTCGCCCGCCGCGAGGTCGGCGTGCTCGTAGAGGCGCGGTGCCGTCGAAGCGGGCGAGCGCCCAGTCGTCCTTCGGGAAGTGGGCCGGCACCCAGTCGACGATGACGCCGACGCCGCGCTGGTGGAGGTGGTCGACGAAGTAGCGGAAGTCGTCCGGCGTCCCGAAGCGGGACGTCGGCGCGTAGTAGCCGGTCACCTGGTAGCCCCACGAGCCGCCGAACGGGTGCTCCATCACCGGCAGCAGCTCGACGTGGGTGAAGCCGAGGTCGAGCGCGTAGTCGGCCAGCTCGTGGGCCAGCTCCCGGTACCGAGAGGCCGGGCCGCCACGAGCCCCAGGTGGACCTCGTACGACGCGCAGCGGCTGGTGGCGTTGGCCGGCAGGCGGGCGCGAGCCGTCATCCACGCGTCGTCGCCCCACTCGTGGTGGCACCGCCGTCACGATGCTGTCCGTCGACGGCGGCGGCTGCGCACTGACGGGCCATCGGGTCGGCCTTCAGCCGGACCTGACCGTCCACGCCCTCGACCGCGAACTTGTAGCGAGCGGCCTCTCTCCGGCCTCGGTCACGAGGCCGGCCCAGACACCGGACCGAGCCCTGCGGCGTGGACGTCGGCGCCGATCTGCCAGTGGTTCCAGTCCCCCACGACGGACACGCTGCGGGCGTTCGGCGCCCAGACCGCGAAGGTCGCGCCGGGCATCGTCGTCCAGCGTCACACGTGAGCGCCGAGCACCTCCACAGCCGCCAGTGGTGGCCCCTCGCCGATCAGGTGGAGATCGGCGATCGCCGAGCGGCGGTCCGATGGAGGAGGTCGACACGGCGGCGATGCTGGACCAGCGCCGGACCGCCGTGGGATCGGCTCTGCGGCAGCGACGACCCCGGCCGATCCCCGGGCCGCCATCGCTCCGCAGACCGCGAGCTACGTTGGCCACGCCGTGCAGTGGCCATGCTGTCGTGGAGTACCCACCGCTGGTCGGTCGGCGGCATCTCGGCCCATGCGGACGGCCTGGCCAGAGCCCTGGCCCGGGGCCGGGCGCGAGGTCGTCGTCCTCACGCTGCACCACCCGACGCCCCGGAGGACTCGGTCGTCGACAGGGTGCGGGTGGTCGGGCCCGAGGCCGAGCTGCCCTGGCTCCCCGACGACCACTTCGTCGCCCACATGGCCAGCGCCAGCCAGCCACCTCGTGACGGCCGCCGCCCGCCTCGACGGCTGGCGGCCGGACGTCGTGCACGCCCACGACTGGCTGGTGGCGTGGGCCGGCAACACGCTGCACGTCAGCTGGGGCGCGCCCTCGTCGCCACGCATCCACGCCACGGAGCGCGGCCGCGGCGGAGGCACCTGTCGCCGGGCCAGTCGACGGCCATCAACAGCGTCGAGTGGTGGCTCACGTACCAGGCCACGCCAGGTCATCTGCTGCTCCAGCTTCATGCGACGAGGTGGTCGGCGCGCTTCCGAGCTGCCGGCGGACAAGGTCAACGTGGTGCCGAACGGCGTCGACCGGACGACTGGGGCCGAGGACCGCCCGACGACCGCCGCGGGCGCGACGAGCCGCTCATCGTCTCCTGGGGACGGGTCCAGTACGAGAAGGGCTTCCAGACACTGGTCCACGCCCTGCCCGAGGTGCGCCTGAGCCGTGCCCGGCGTCCAGGCCGTCATCGCCGGCCAGGGCTCCTACCTGGCCGACCTGCGAGCAGCCGCAGGCGGCCGGGGTGTAGCTCGACATCTGCGACTTCCCCGGCTTCGTCCCCGACGACCGAGCTCAAGCACCTGCTCCACCGGGCCACCGTGGCCGTGATCCCCAGCTTCCACAGGCCGTTCCCGGCATCGTCGCCCTGGAGGCCATGGCCGCCGGCGCACCGGTCGTGCGCGGCGCGCGCTCGGGCGAGTCTGATCGAGGTCATCGACGGCACCGGTGCCGGCCTCCTGCTCACCCGCCCGGCGACACCAGCGCCTCAGCGGCACGCTGCGACGGGTCTCGCCACCCCGGCACGCTGGCCGACCAGCAGGCGGCGGCGTTCGCCCTGCTCGAGCGGCGCTACACGTCGGGACAAGGTGGCAGGGCCACCGTGCCCGTCTACGAGGCCGCCGCCCCGCGCCGCGCGCTGAACCACCGACCGGCCGGGCTCCGAGCCGCGCCGCTCGCCCTGGCCCGGCCGCCCACGCCTGCCCGCCAGCCCTCACTACCCCACCCGAGCCGCCCACTCCCACCCAGGGCTGCGAGGCCGATCCGTGACACCGCTCGAGGAGGTCATCGATCTGCCGGCTTCCGGGCACATCCGTGACAACCTCTCGACCGCGAGCGGGGCTCCGCCTGGCGGGGCGCGCGGAAGGCGCCGCGAGCCGGGCGGTCACCGCGGCCGGTGTGGAGCCCACTGCGCGCGAGGGCGTTCGGGCCACGATGGCTCTGCGGCATCCGCACCGGCCTTGCGCTTGCCTCCGAGCCCTATTGTTCATAAAGTCGATCGACATGACCGAATCCACTGAACCCCCTCTTCGCCGCCGGCGCGCGGCATCCCCTCGCCGCACTGGGTGCTGGCCGCGCTCGCCAGTGCTCGGTGCGTGTGGCAGCGACTCGAAGTCGTCGTCGGACACCACCGCCAAGACCGGCACCGCCTCGACGGCAGCCGGGACGATCGGTGCCGCCGCCAGCGACCGAGGCGCCGACCGCAGCCTCGTCCGAGCCGGTGACGCTGCGCCTCGGCTACTTCCCGAACATCACCGCGCGACCGCGCTGGTCGGCGTGGGCAAGGGGATCTTCAAAGAGCACCTGGCGCCGAACGTGACGCTCGAGACGTCCACCTTCAACTCCGGGCACCGAGGCCTCCGAGGCGCTGTTCGCCGACGCCATCGACATGACCTACATCGGCCCGAACCCGGCCATCAACGCCTACGCCAAGTCCAACGGCGAGGCCGTGCGGGTCATCTCCGGCGCCACCTCGGGCGGCGCCTTCTGCGTCGTCAAGCCGGACATCAACGGGCCGGCCGACCTCAGGGCAGAAGCTGGCCACGCCCAGCCTCGGCAACACGCAGGACGTGGCCCTGCGGTCGTGGCTCAAGGAGAACGGGCTGAGCGCCGACGAGGCCGGTGGCGGCGACGTCAGCATCGCCCCTCAGGACAACAGCCAGACGCTGCAGACCTTCATCTCCGGTGACATCCAGGGCGCCTGGGTGCCCGGAGCCGTGGGCGACCCGGCTGGTCAGGAGGGCGGCGGCAAGGTCCTCGTCGACGAGCGCGACCTGTGGCCGGACGGCAAGTACGTGACCACCCACGTGCTGGTGGCCACCGAGTTCCTGAAGGACCACCCGGACGTCGTCAAGCAGTTCCTCGAGGGCCAGGTGGCGGCCAACGACTGGGTCAAGCCAGAACAGCGCCGAGGCCCAGACGGTGGCCAACGACGAGCTCGAGCAAGATCACCGGCAAGCCCCTCGAGCCGAGGTCATCGCAGCGGCGTGGCCGAACCTCACCTTCACCAACGATCCGATCGCCTCCTCGCTGATGCACGTCGGCCAAGGACGCCGTGGACATCGAGCCTGCTCAAGCCGGTCGACAACCTCCAGGGCATCTACGACCTGACCCTGCTCAACCAGGTCCTCGGCGAGGCCGACCAGCCCGGAGGTGTCCGGAGCATGAGTGCCGCACGCTCGAACCGAGGGCCTTCCACGCCGTGGACGGCGATACCCGTGTGGCCCTCGACTCCGTCAGCAAGCGGTTCGGGAGCGGGGACAACGCCGTCCTCGCCCTCGACCGCATCTCGCTCCAGGTCCGCACCGGAGAGTTCGTCTGCCTGGTCGGGGCGTCCGGCTGCGGCAAGACGACGCTGCTCAACCTGGTCGCCGGGCTCGACCACGCCACCGTCCGGTGAGGTCGTGCGGAGCGGGAAGCCGGCCTGATGTTCCAGGAGGCCGCCCTGTTCCCCTGGCTGACGGTGCAGCGCGAACGTCGAGCTGGCGCTGCGGCTGCGGGGCGTGCCCCGCGGCCAGCGCCGGACGCGCGGGTGCTCGAGCTGCTGGAGCTGGTCCGGCTCGACGGCTTCGGCGACAAGCAGCCCCACCAGCTCTCGGGCGGCATGCGCCAGCGGGCCGCCCTGGCCCGGGCACTGGCCCAGGAGGCCGACATCCTGCTGATGGACGAGCCCTTCGGCGCCCTCGACGCCATGACCGCGACGTCCTGCACGACGAGCTCGAGCGCATCTGGACGGAGACCGGGTCTCACCGATCCTGTTCGTCACGCACAACGTGCGGGAGGCGGCCCGCCTCGGCCGACCGGATCCTGGTCCTCACGAGCCGGCCGGGTCGGGTGGCGGCCGAGTTCGTCGGTCGACATCGACCGGCCGCGGCGCATCGAGGCGCCCGACGTCTCGGCCCTGACCGGCCAGGTCACGGCCCGCCTGCGGGAGGAGGTGGCGCAGCCATGGCCATCGCTGAGCGCCAGCTGCGGGACCGCCACGAGCAGGAGCTCGCGGCCTCGACGCCCTCGAGACCGTCACGGAGCGGCCACCGTCGTTGCCGTCCGCGGTGTGGGCCTCGCTGTGGCCCGAAGCTCGCTGGCCATCGGCATCGTCGTCGGCGGCTGGCAGCTGCTCGTCATGAGCGGCTGGAAGTCGCAGTACATCCTCCCCTCGCCGTTCACCGTGTTCGACCGGCTGTGGAACGACATGCACACGGCACGAGTTCTGGAACGCCATCAACGTCACGATGCAGCGCGCGTGAAGGGCTACGCGCTGGCGCTGATCATCGGTGTCACGATCGGCCTGGCCGTCTCCCGGTCCCGGGTGCTGCGGGCCGGCGGTGGGCTCGCTGATCACCGGCCTGCAGACGATGCCGTCGATGGCCTGGTTCCCGCTCGCCATCCTGCTGTTCAAGCTGACCGAGCGCGGCGATCATGTTCGTGATCGTGCTCGGCAGCGGCGCCGTCGATCGCCAACGGCCTCATCCACGGCGTCGACCACGTCCCGCCGATCTTGCTGCGGGCCGGGCGGGTGCTCGGCGCGAAGGGTTCTCGTCCTACCGCTACGTCATCCTGCCCGGCCGCCCTGCCGTCGTTCACGGCCGGGCTCAAGCAGGGTTGGGCCTTCTGCCTGGCGCAGCCTGATGGCGGGCGAGCTGCTCGTCGTCATCGCCAAGAGCAAGTCGCTGGGCTTCCTGCTGGCCTCGAACCGTGACCTGCTCGACGCACCCGGCCTGATGGCCACCATGATCGTCATCCTCGTCATCGGCATCCTCGTCGACGCCCTGTTCTTCTCGCAGATCGAGAGGCGGCTGCGCCGGCGCTGGGGCCTCGACCAGGCCTGAGGCATCGCCGCGGAGCCTCTGCCCCCGCACCCCCGCCGTCCGGGTCCACGTGGGTCAGTGGGGCGTGACGCCTCGGGGTCGGCCAGGAGCTTGGGCACCAGAGTCGGGCAGGTGGTCCTCGGCGATGTCGGCCACGGTCACGTGCTCGAGCACAGCCCGCAGGTTGGCCCTCACGGCCAGCCAGACGTCGCGCAACGGCACGGCCGCACCGTCGTAGATCAGGCTGGTCCGGCCGGGAGCCCCGGACGTCGGCCAGCGGACCCTCGACGGCCGGATGATGTCGGCGACCGTGATCTCCGTCCAGCGGCGCCTCGCGAGGCGGTAGCCGCCGTCGACCCCCGCTGGGTGGCGACCAGGCCGGCCCGCTTCAGCTCGTGGAGGATGTTCTCGAGGAAGCTCTGCGGATCGCCTGCGCGCCGGCGAGGCGCTCGCCCCGCACCGGGCCGCCGCCCTGGCCGGCGAGCTCGCACATCGCCCGCACCGCGTAGTCCACCTTCGCTGTGATCCGCACCGGACGACCAGCCTAGTGACGATCCCGGCGGCGGGGCCGGAGCTGCCAGCCGCAGCCAATCCTCGGCGTGGAGGCCGTGCGGCTACGCTGCCGCCCGTGACCGACGAGGACAGCCCCGTCCAGACCACGGACCAGGCGCACGCGCCGAGGCCGCCGGCCACGACGAGCACGGGCCCGCCGACCGGGAGTGGACGCACGACCCGCTGGAGCGCAGCTTCTTCGGCACGGTCGGCCGGGGCTGCGTGATCGGCATCATCGTGTTCGGACTGTTCGCCTTCGCGACGATCCGCACGCAGGCGAAGGACTGGGGCGTGGCGGCCATCGGCGGGGCGGCCTTTGTGGCCTTCTCTTCGCCGGTGTGCTCGGCGGCGTCGTGCTGATCGGCCTGCGGGCGGTAAGAAGAACGAGGAGCTCATCCGCGGCAACGAGGCGCGGGCGAGCCCGGCGCCCGGCGGGCGGTGGGCGACCCGGAGCCACGACAGAGCACCGTGACGGCACCTGCCCGAGAGCGAGGCCGAACCTTGCCGCCGCAGCAGCCGAGGCCGCAGCGACTGCGGCCGCACCGACAGAAGCCGAGCCTGCGGCCGACTGCGGCCGAGGCCGCATCGGCAGCAAGCCGAGGACGCAGCGACTGCCGCCGCACTGGTGCAGAAGCCGAGCCCGCATCCGACGCCGACGCCGCGCCGGCAGCGACCGTCAGCGGGCCAGCCGAGCGGCGCCTACTGCGGCCGCCGCCGATCCTGCTCCCGAGGCCACCGGCACCACCTGACGGCGGGGCTGACGGCGCCAAAGATCGCGCCGCGGCGACGGCTACGGTCGAGCCGTGATGCGGTCGCTTCAGAGCTACCAGCGTGCGCCCTGCGCTGCCCCCGAGCTGTCGCCGCTCGAGCTGGGCTGTGCCATGAACCTGCGCTGGTCGTGCGGACGAGCCGACCGCGACCTGTTCCGCTGGGTCGACAGGGACGCGTGGGAGGCCATGTCGCCACGGCCCGGTTGTCCGGCTCCTCGGCCAGGTCCCCCTGGCCCCCGCCTCGACCAGGCTGGCCGCCGATCCGGGACTCCTCCGCTACCTCGCACGAGGTGCGACGACGAGTCTCGGACCGCTACCTGACGGCAGCCCCGCTGGTTCCAGACCCGTGACGAGACCCGGCCGTCCAGCCCGTTGCGCCTCGTCGCCTACTTCTCGCCGGAGTTCGGCATCTCGGAGGCGCTGCCCCAGTACTCCGGCGGCCTCGGGTGCTGGCCGGCGACCACCTGAAGCGCGTCAGCGACCTCGGTGCCCCTCGTCGGCGTCGGGCCTCTTCTACCGCTCGGGCTACTTCAGCCAGGCGCTCACCGTCGACGGCTGGCAGCAGGAGCGGTTCTCCCCGCTCGACCCGCACGCGCATGGCGCTGCACGCCGCTGCGACGGCATGCGCATCACGGTCGACCTGGCCGGCGAGCCGCTGCTGGCGCCAGATCTGGCGGGCCGACGTCGGCCGGCGTCCAGCTCTACCTCCTCGACGCCGACGTCGGACGAGCAACCCGCCCGAGCTCCGCAGCCGTCACCGACCGGCTCTACGGCGGCGACACCGAGCACCGCATCCGCCAGGAGATCCTCCTCGGCATCGGCGGCGTGCGGGCGCTGCAGGCCGCTCGGCGTCGACGCCGCAGGTGTTCCACACCAACGAGGGCCACGCCGGCTTCCTCGGGCTCGAGCGGATCCGCCAGCTCGGTGACCGAGCGGGCTGACGTTCGCGCGAGGCCGTCGAGGCGGTGCGCGCCGGCTGCGTCTTCACCACCCACACCCCGGTGCCGGCCGGGATCGACCGCTTCCCGCGCGAGCTCGATGGAGCAGTACTTCGGCGCTTCGCCGAGCGAGTGCGGCATCACCTTCGACGAGCTGCATGGCGCTCGGCCGGCGCGCCGACGAGCCGGACGAGACCCGCTTCAACATGGCGGTCATGGGCCTGCGCCTGGCCGGCCGGCGCAACGGCGTGGCCGAGCTGCACGGCGAGGTCAGCCGGCGAGATGTTCGCCGGGCTGTGGCCCGACGTGCCCGTCGACGAGGTCGCCGATCGGCTCGGTCGACCAACGGCGTCCACGCCCAGACGCTGGATCTCGCCCGAGATCGACGACCTCCTCACCCGCTACGTGCGTGCCCGGAGTGGGACGAGGCCGACGCCGCAGCGACTGGGACCGGGTCGCCGAGGTCCGCGACGACGAGCTGTGGCGGGCCCGCGAGCAGGGCCGCGAGCGCCTGGTGGCGCTTCGTCCGGCGCAGCGGCTGCGCGACGTCGCAGCTGGCCCGGGGCTTCGTCGTCGAGCGACGTGGCCTGGACGAACGGCGTCCTCGACCCGACGATCCTCACCATCGGCTTCGCCCGGCGCTTCGCCACCTACAAGCGGGCCACGCCTGCTGCTGTCGCCAGCCCGACCGGCTGCAGGCGCTCCTGCTGTCACGCCGACCGGCCGGTGCAGTTCGTGTTCGCCGGCAAGGCCCACCCGGCCGACGAGCGCCGGCAAGGAGATGATCCAGCAGATCGTAGCAGTTCGCCGCCGCAGCTCGAGCGTGCGCCACCGCTTCGTGTTCATCGACGACTACGACATGCGCCGTGGCCCGGGCGCTCGTACCAGGGCGCCGACGTGTGGCTGAACAACCCCGCGGCGCCCGCAGGAGGCGTGCGGCACGAGCGGGATGAAGGCGGCCCTCAACGGCGGCCTCAACTGCTCGATCCTCGACGGCTGGTGGGACGAGTGCTTCGACGGCGACGAACGGCTGGGCCATCATCGTCCGGCCGAGGAACGAGCACCGACCTGGCCGAGCGGCGACCGAGCTCGAGGCGGCGGGCGCTGTTCGACCTCCTGCGAGCCAGGTCGTGCCCCTCTTCTACGAGCAGCGGCGCCGGCACATGGCGCTGCGAGGCGTGGGTTCGCGCGGGTCAGCGCGCGTCTACGCCTCGCTCAGGCGCAGGTCACGGCCAGCCGGATGGTCCGCGACGTGCAGGAGTCCTACCTACGAGCCGGCGGCCGCAGCGCGGCCGATGCCGCCACCTCGCGCCGACCGCGGCCGCCTGCGGCCCGGGCCCTCGCGGCCTGGCGGGCCCGATAATCGTCGCACCACCGAGCGGAGCGGTGAAGGTGGCCGCGCGTCGAGGCCGCACGGCGGCCCGGCCCGCCTGCTCGGCGAGCGGAGCGCCGCTGCGGCGGTTGACCGTCGACCCGGGCTCGGCTCGGCCCAGCCGACGACGCGGATGGTCGAGGTCCTCCACGGGCCTGTGTCAGGGCCGGGCCGGATCACGGTCATCCTGGCCCGACGATCCTCACGCCCGCCCACCGCGGGAGCTCGACGGCGACGAGCCGCGTCTCGCTACGGCGGCCAGCTTCACGCTGCAGCAGCGCGCCGGCCCGCCACGAAAAGCTTCCTACCTCGCCCGCGCTCGTGCCCCGGCCACCGCCGACCTCGCCCCCCCCGTCGGTACCGGGCTCGCCTGACGGTGATGGCTTGACGGCGCAAGCCGTGACGATCGCGGCCTGATCGCGTTGTTCGGTGACCACGAACGGCGGCCGCCTGACCGCCCGCCGTCGACCTCGACCGACGGCCGGCGCCATGGCGTCGGCCGGCCCCTTCTGGCTACCGGGACGCTGACTGCCAGGCGCATCTCCGGAGTGCCCGGGCCGGCATGCTCGACGCCGCCCTCCAGATCGAGGCGCTTCCGCCGGCGCGGAGGACGCCGGAGTCCGGGCGGTGTACCGCAGCGCGGGCGCCTCGTCTTACGCGATCGCGCAGCCCTGCAACCCGGCCGCAAGCACCTCGCCGAGGACGCCACGCAGCAGACCTTCGTCCAGGCCTGGCGGGCCGCCGACCGCTTCCAGAGCGACCCGCGCGGGAGCCTGCGCCGCTGGCTGGCCACGATCGCCCGCCGGTGTCGCCGATCGACGATCCACCGCCGGGAGACCCGCCGGTCGTCACGCCTCCTCGCGGAGGCGGTCTCGACGAGGTGCCCGCGGCCGACCCGAGCCCTCGTCACCATGCCGGCCGGCCTGGAGCAGTGGTACGAGGCCTGGCGGGATCCGGCCAGCGCCGTCGACCGGCCCTGCCCGCCCGACGAGCGGGAGGTGGTCAAGCCTCCAGCACCTTTCGAGGGGCTGGCCCACACCGAGATCGCCGGAGCGGCTGCGGCATACCGCCCGGGCACCGTGAAGTCGCGGTCCCACCGCGCCCACCAGCGCGATTGGCCGCTACCCTGCGCGATTCTGCGGACGGCGGTGGCGAACCATGACCACGGGGTCCTGACGTATCAACGCCACGAGCACAACGAGATCCATGGCCCGACCACCACGACGAGGACGTGCGAACGCATGAACCGGAACGGCGAGTTGCCGCCGGCAGTACTGTCGGTGTGGGCCCAGCGACCGCCAGGTGCCCTCGGCCACCGCTCTCTGCGGTCGCCCGCCCGATAGCGGGCCAGAGGAGCACGCCATGACGAGCCGACGAGGAGCGCATGGCCATGCTGGCCGGACGCGCCCGCTCGGCGCGCTTCGGCGACACGGAGCCCGGCTGAGGATCGCCCTGTTGGGCTGCGCCTGCTCGCCGACCGGCGCGACGTGGGACGAGCCCGCGCCCGGCTCTCGAGGACCTGCGATCGTCGCCACCGTCTCCCGCGGCGCCCGCGGCCCAGCAGCGCCCGGACCTGGGCCAGCACCGAGCCGGCGCGCACGACGTCGCACTGGGTCCGCCCGCTCCTCGCCGGCCTGGCCGACGGCCGCGGCAGCCATCGTCGCCGCGGTGTTCCTCTGCAGCCACCGCGGTCGGCGAGAGCCGCCTTCGGCCGCCGCCCCGCCGGCTCGGACCTGGCCCCGCAGTGGCGACCACGGCCACCGGCCGGACCGTCGTCTGCGACGCGCCGGGCTTCCGCATCGAAGCTCGAGGCCCGCCGCCTGCCGGCTGCCGACGACGGGCGCTTCTTACCGGAAGGCGTGGCTCCGGTCGGACGCCGGCGAGCTGGTCCCCGTCGGCACGCCTCTGGCGAGGGCAACGTGGCGACTGGTCGTGACGCTCTGGTCCGGCGTGGCACAACGCCGGCTCGAGCTACCCGACCTTCGCCGTCACCATCGAGCGACCGGACGGGCAACCCAGGCGTCCGTCGCGCAAGCGCGAGTGCCTCGGCGGCGACGTCGGCCTGGCGGCTGATCGCCACCCGACGGTCGCGCGCGAGCTGCCGAGCTGCGAGTCCGCTCACCGCCCGGTGAACTGCGGCCTTCCCGGGCCGTGCTCGAGGAAGCTGCTGCACGCCGATCTGGCTGTCCTCGGTGCCGGAACACCGTCGACGAAGAGCGCTCCGCTCGACAGCCAGAGCATCGGGCAGCGCCGCCGTCCAGCCGCCAGATCGATGGCCCGCTTGCGCCAGCGCCTGCGCTTGCGACGCGCCCGCGGCGCGGCACCCCGGCAGCCAGCGCCCGGGGCCCGCTCGTGCAGCTGCCTCCGTGCGGCACGACCTCGTCGACAGCCCGATCCGGCAGCGCCTCGTCGGCCTTCACCTGCCGGCCCGTGATCAGGATCAGGTCCTTGGCCCGTGCCGGTCCGATCAGGCGGCGGGCAGCCGCTGCGTGCCACCACCGCCCGGGATGATGCCGAGCAGGATCTCCGGCTGGCCGAACACGGCCCGCTCGGAGGCGATCCGGTAGTCGCAGGCCAGCGCCAGCTCGCACCCGCCGCCGAGGGCGTAGCCGGCCGACGGCGGCGATGACCATGCCGGGGATGTCGGCCACGGCCGCCGATGGCGCTCGTGGAACGTGGCCGACGATGCCGGCCGCCTCGTCGGGGCCGCCGAACTCGCTGATGTCGGCGCCGGCGGCGAAGATCCGCTCGCCGCCGGTCACCACCACGGCACCGGGCGGGTCGGCGGTCGAGCGCCTCGGCGGTCTCCTGCAGCCGCTGGCGGCGCCTGCGGAGATGCGCGTTGACCTTGCGGGTTGTCGAGGGTGACGCACGGCCACGCCGTCGTCGCGCCGCTCGAGGTGCGACCATCAGCGTCGGCCGACGCTCGGCCATCGCGGCCGGAACTAGTCGCCGCGATCAGGCGCCGACGCCGCCGAGCAGCTCGTCGGCGGCGGTCCACGGGTCGATGCCGCGCGGCCGAGCACGGTCGCGCTCCGAGCCGTCGTAGCGTCGCCGCCGGCACAGCTCGCGGGCCCGGGCCTCCAGACGACTCGGCGACGATGCTGCGCAGCTCGTCGCGCAGTGCGCTCGCTCGCGACGCTCGCTGCAGTGCCGCCGACTTCTCGATGGCTGCGCGGTGGCCTCGACCGCGCCGCCAGACCGTCGACCGATCCACGTGCCGCGTCGGTGGCCACGCGTGGCGACGATCGGCGGGCGCCAGTCCGCCTGAGCTCGGACAGGTCGAGCATCAGCTCGAGGTCGCGCCGCGTCTCGGCCACTCCGGCGCGGTCGGCCTTGTTGATGACGAACACGTCGGCGATCTCCATCAGCCCGGCCTTGTTGGCCTGCACGGCGTCGCCCCAGCCGGGGTTGACGACGACCACCGTCGTGTCGGCCTTGCCGGCGACCTCGACCTCGACCTGGCCGACGCCGACGGTCTCCACGATGATCCAGCGGCAGCCCGACGGCGTCCGAGCAGCGCGGATCGCCTCGGGCGCGGCCAGGGCGAGCCCGCCGAGGTGGCCGCGTGGCCATCGAGCGGATGAACACGCCGGGGTCGGTGGCGTGGTCCTGCATGCGCACCCGGTCGCCGAGGATGGCCCCGCCGGTGAACGGCGACGACGGGTCGACGGCCAGCACCGCCACCTCCTCGCCCGCGCCCGGAGGTGACCGATCAGCGCGCTGCGTCAGCGTCGACTTGCCGGCGCCGGGCGCGCCGGTCAGGCCGACGGTGTAGGCGTGCCCGCCAAGCGGGTGGGCCAGCCGGCCGACCTCGCGGGCACCGCTCGCCACCTCGCTCGACGAGCGAGAGCAGGCGGGCCAGCGCCGCGCGGTCGCCGTGCCCGGGCGGCGTCGAGCAGCTGCTCGGGCTCGGCGGCGCCCGACGTCACGCGGCGCACTCGAGACCGCCACCACTTCGCGTGACGCCGTCGACGCGGTCCGCATGATCCGCTCGATGCCGGCCTTCAGCGTGTCGGTCGACGCCGGGCACGTGCCGCACGCCCCGACGAGGCTCGACGGTGACCACGCCGGTGTCCTCGTCGACGTCGCGCAGGAAGATGTCGCCGCCGTCGGCCTGCAGGGCCGGCCGGATGGCCTCGATCGTCTCCTCCACCTGCTGTCGCACCGAACGTCCTTCCTATCGGCCCATCCTCACCGGCGAGCGGGCCCTGAGCCGCGGGCCTGCTGAAGGGCGCGCTCTAGCGATACCCAGCCATGTGAACCGTCCACGAGCGCTCTGCGTTGTTCCGCCGCCATCGCCGCTCGCGCGCTGTGCCGCCTGCGGGAGCGACAATGCGGCTCGACGAGCGATCCCACCAGACCCTTCCTCGCCGGTCACCCGGCGTCGGCCGCGCACCGTGGCCTCAGCAGCGCCGGACCACCGCCGCAACGCACGGCGACGACGGCTGCCGCCGCGGCCAGACGAGCCCGACCGACGAGGCCGTCAGCGGGGACGCGCAGGAGATCATCGTCAACGTCGACGACCCGGCCTCAGATCGGTCAGACCTTCGCACGTCGCGCTCGGCCAGACGGTCGTGCTCCGCCTCCTGTCCGACACCGACCAGGAGTACCACGTCCACGGCTCGACCTGGAAGCAGGAGTCGGCCGCCGGGGTCGAGGCGAGCTTCAGAGTTCACCGCCGACCAGGCCGGCAGGCTTCGAGGTCGAGAGCCACACCACCGACACGGTCCTCGCCATCGCTGCAGGTGGCTCAGTGCTCCTACGCCCACCGGGGTGGTTGGGACGAGATGCTGATGGTGCTCGTGCCCATCGCCTGCTGGTCAGGCGCTCCTGCGTGGCCGAGCGCCGAGCCGACCGTGCCGCGGCCGAGCGCGCCGGGACGCCACGCGCCGAGCAGGAAGAATGAGCCGGTCGCGTGCGTCAGGCTCGGACTGGCGGCACCACCGCGCCGCCCGACGCATTGCCGAGCGCAAGCGGTACGAGATCGGCAGCCGGAGCGCAGCCGCGATCGCATGGCGACGGAACTCAGTCCAGGCGGACGATGTCGGCGCCGAGCGTCCGCAGCTTGCCCGACGAGGTCCTCGTAGCCGCGGTCGACGTGGTGGACGCCGTCGATGCTCGTCTCGCCCTCGGCCGCCAGTGCGGCTCACGACCAGGGCGGCGCCGGCCCGGATGTCGGGCGCGGCCACGGAGGTGCCGACCAGGCGGGGACGCCACGCACCACGGCGTGGTGGCTGTCGGTGCGGATGTCGGCGCCCATCCGGATAAGCTCGTCGACGTAGCGGAAGCGTCCGGCGAACAGGTTCTCGGTCACGATGCCCACGCCGTCGGCGACGGACAGCATCGCGGTCAGCAGAGGGCTTGTAGTCGGTGGCCACACCCGGGTACGGGCAGCGTGGCGACGTCCGGTCGAGCGCAGGCGGTCGGGCCCGTGCCGCCCGCAAGCCGTCGCCGGTGGGCGGACTCCACCGTCAGGCCCATGTCGCGCAGCTTGCGGAGCACGACATCTCCATGTGCTCGGCGCGGGCGTCGCGCGACCGTGATCTCGCCGCCGGCCAGGCCGACGGCGGCGAGGTAGGTCGCGGCCTCCACTCGATCGGCCACGACGCGGTGGTCCGTGCCGTGGAGGTCGCCCGTCGGGCACGCCGTGAACGCGATGACGACCGGTCGAGCCGACGCCGTCGATCTCGCGCCCATGCCGACCAGGAAGCGGCACAGGTCGACGATCTCGGGCTCCGCGCCGCGTTGTCGAGCGTCGTGGTCCCCTTGGCCAGGACCGCCGCCATGATGCATGTTCTCGGTCGCACCGACGCTCGGGAACTCGAGCGTGATGTCGGCGCCCCGGCAGCCCGTCGTCGGCGACGCGCCACGAGGTGGTCGTCGTGAACGGTGAAGCGGGCCCGAGCGCCTCCGAGGCCCGGCTGCGTGGATGTCGATCGGCCGCGACGCCGAAGTCGTCGCCGCCGGGCAGCGACGAGCCGGAGCGCGGCCGCAGCGGGCGAGCAACGGGCCGGCACCGCCGATCGAGGCCGCATCCGCGCGGACCAGGTCGGTACGGCGCCACCGGCGTCCACGGTCGGCGGGCCAGTCAGCCGCGCAGCGTCGTACGGCGCGCGTCCGGTGGTCGCTCGGACACGCACGCCGACCGCGTCGAGGCAGCTCGCGCATGAGCCCGACGTCGACGATGCCGGGCACGTTCGTGAGCTCGTAGCGTGCCCTCCGGCGAGGATCGCTCGCCGCCATCAGCTTGAGCACGGAGTTCTTGGCGCCGCCCACCGTCACCGTGCCGGTCGAGCGGGCCGGCCGGCCGCACGGTGATCGAACCCATCCCGTCAGTGGCTCGCTCGTTGCCGCCGTCGCTGGAGGCGCGCTGGTCCGGCGACGAGGCGGATCCTCGCTGTTCGATCCCGCAGCGACTCTGGTCCTGGAGGCGGACGGGACGCGTCGGTTCGTCAGGCGGAGGGCCCGTTCCAGCGCTACGAACGCGACGTGCGGAGCCGAGGCGGACGGCTCGATCACCGAGACCACCAGCTACCGGCTCGCCATCCCGTGGTTCGGTTGGGTGTTCGCGGTGCCCACCTGCCGCAGCCTGCGCGCGCGCCGCATCACCGGCCCCACGGCGGTCGCAGCCGTGGTGGGCGCCGCCGCCAACGCCTCGACGCCGGTCGGCCCACGTGCTCGGGCTGCTCTGCCGCGGCTGCGGTCTCACGACCGGGTTCTGCAACACCATCTTCAGCCAGACGGTGGCCGTTCGGCGGCGGACGAGTTCGGCGCCAAGCGAAGGCGCGGCCGGGCGTGGCGGGCCCCGTCGTGCGGGTCGGCATCATCCTCACGGTCCTCCTGCTCGCCCTGGCCGACCGGATCGGGCGGCGGCGGATCCTGGTCGGTGCGGCGGTCGCGGCGCCGCTCCTCGCCGCAGTGGGCGCGCTCGCGCCGTCCCTCGCCGTCCTCACCGTCATGCAGACGAGCGCCTCGACCGGTCGCCATCTCTGCTCGGGCTGGTGGTCACGATCGTGGCGGCCGAGGAGATGCCGCCCGGGAGCCGGGCCTACGCAGTGAGCGTGCTCGGGCGCGGCCTACGCGCTGGGGGCCGGCACGTGCGTCTGGGCGCTCCCCCCTCGCCGACCTGGGGGACGCACGGGTGGCGGCTCATCTACGCCGGCTCGGGCTCGTCTACCTGGTCGTCGCCGTGAGCCTCGTACCGGGGATCCCGGAGAGCCGGCGCTTACAGAGCTCCCCCACCGCCGAGCGCCTCGCCGCTGCCGGGACGGCGCTTCCTCCTGCTGGCTGCGTCGGCGTTCCTCTACAACCTGCTCATCGCCTCCACGACGTTCTACGAGAACCGCTACCTCAAGGACGTCCGCGGCATACTCGGCGACGCTGATGCGCGTTGTCTACACCATCGTGACATCGACACCCGGCGCCATCGGCGTGATGGCGGGTGGGCGGCTGGCCGACGTCAAGGGCCGTCGCCCGGTCGGGACCATCGCCTTGATCTCCGTCGCCATCGGCAACGTCATCAGTCTTCTCGATCGCCGGTCCCGGGCTGTGGGGCGCCGCGGCGTGACCACGATCCTCGCCGGGATGGCCGTGCCACGCTCGGGGTGTACGCGGCCGGTACCCGTTCCCACGACTGTCGCGGCGCGGTGGTGCCACCGGCGGCATCTCCGCCCTGTCGGTGGTCGGTTCCGGTCGTCGGCCTGCTGCTGGCCGGGCTGCTGCTCGACCAGGGCGTCACCTACGGCCGGGTCATGGCCATCGTGCTCGCCGTCGGCCCGCTGATCTACCGCCGCGCTCGTGGTGTTCGCCTACCCCCGAGACGGCGGCAGTGCCACCTCCGACGACATCAACCCGCGACCGCACCGCGGGCGGCCTCGGCTCCGAGGTCGGGGGCTGAGAGCGTCTGCCGCGGTCAGGACGGCCCGAGGCCGGACAGCCAGGCCGCCACGAGCTCGCCGATGCGACGGTCGGCGCCCTTGAGGTCGTGGCGACCGCCGTCGATCCACTCGTGGGTCACCGGGCCGGGGATCGTCGCCGTCGCTGCGGTCGAGGCTCGTCGGGCGAGCCGAGGGGTCCCGCTGCCCTGGACGAACAGGCAGGCACGGTCAGCGGGAGATGCGGTGCGCTGGTTGTCCGGCCGGCCCGGCGGGTGCAGCGGGTAGGCGACGAGGACGAGGGCGGCGGCCGGCAGCCCGTCGGCCACCGCCATCGAGCACATGTGCCCGCCCATCGACCGGCCGCCCAGCGCGAGTCGATCCGGCGCCACGCCGGCCCGCTCGACCAGCCCCGCCGCCGCGGCTCGGACCGCGCCGAGGAGCACGGGCGGGCGATCCGGCGCCTTTCGGCCGGCGAGCCGGTAGGGGAGTCCATGCGCTCGACCGGCAGCGGCGCGACCGCCGCCTCGATGGCCACGAGCGACGGGCTCTGCGGTACGGGCGCCGGCGCCGGCGCCAGCAGGAGCGCACCGACGGGCGCCTTCGCTCGTCGAGCGGCCATCAGGACGACTCTCCTCGGCCCGGAACAGGATGCGGCGCGCCTCGCCGAGGTCGACGATGGCCTTGCTCGCCGCGATCTCGTCGCCGCCGTGGTCGGGGTGCACCTGCATCAGGCGGGTGCGGTGGTTTGGCCAGGACGTCCCGCTTCTGACCTGGACCGACGGTCCCGGGCGGGAAGCCGAGCGACGTCGAGCGCCCACGCCACCGGATCGCGATGAAGGCCGAGAGCGAGCCTGCCCCGCCCGTCGCCGGCCAGGTGCGCGATCGATGCAGGCCGCCGGACCGTTCCAGCGCAGCGCCCGGTGCAGCACGCCGGCGATCGCGCGTCGCGTCCGGCGCCAGCCGCTCGACCGCGCACACGCGCCGAGGATCTGCTGCAGCGGCGAGCCGTTGTCCTCGAAGTGGAAGCTCGATCGCCTCGCCCTCCCCGGTCAGCCGGTGGGTGCTGCGGGCCAGGCCGTGGCGGTCGACCTGCAAGCGTGTGGCGCAGCCGGGGCTGCACCACCCGCTGGCCCCGCTCGATCTCGTTGACGAGGCGGTAGATGTCGGGGACTGCAGCCTCGTCCACGCCTGGGCGCAGGTAGGCCGCGACGACGGCGCCGACCAGCAGCCCGTCCGAAGCTTCCCGGTGCGGGGTCGACGGGCAGCACCAGGTGCCCGAGCGCGACCCGCCGGGTCGGGGTGACGGGCCGGGAGTGCCACACCTCGCAGCTCGGCCAGCACCATGTCGGTCAAGGTAGCGGTCCCTCCCCGCTCGAGGCTCCGGCCGGGCTGACACGAGGGGCGCAGGACCTCGCGGACCTCGAGGCCTCGGCCTTGACGTCAGGCGACGTCCTCGGCGTCGAGCGAGAGGTCGAGCAGGTCCGACACCTGGTCGAGGATCTGCTCCCACGAGGACGGGCCGACGCCGAACGGCACCTGGGCCGGCCTCGCTCTGCTCGAACAGACCTTCGTTCAGGCGGAGGATGGTGTCGCGGTCGTTCGGATGGCCGGCCAGGGTCGTCGACGGGCGACGAAGAGCGCGACAGCGGGCTCTCCCCGGCTCCTCCTCGCTTCGGCGGCATGCCACCGCCGGCGACCAGCTCCTCGTCGACCGGGGCGCCGAGCACGGCGTCCACGCGGCTCCTCGTCCGCCGCGGTGGCGACGAGCAGACCACCCTCCCAGCGGAAGGGCACGTCGGCCTCGATGAGCCGGCCGGTGAGCATGGCGCGCGCGCGCTGTCCCACCCGACAGGTCGTACTCGACCTCGCTCCCCGCCTCCCGCTCCACCGGGACGTCGCCGTCGAGCCCGTGCCGGCGCTCGATGGCGCTGGCCAGCAGCGCCGGCGGTGTCCCCGTGCCGGTCGTGCACGACGTGAGGTCGGTGCCGATCCAGCCTGTGGCCGATGCCGGCCTCGGGCCATCGCCTCCGCCACCTCGGCGTGGACGTCGATGGGCCACGCGCTTCGGGTCGTAGACCAGCTGCTCCTCCTCGGGGAGCTGGCAGCGGGTCGACGTCGTCACGCGGGTCCGCCGGAGCGCCCTGCCCTCCGACCTGGCCTCGCCGGCCTCGTCGTCGTTGCGGCGGCGGAGTAGGTGGCCACCGTGCGGCAACCCTATCGGCCCTCGCCGAGCGTATTTCGGCTGCCCGGTGCGCGCTCTGCTGAGTACACAACTCGCGAAAGCGCACCAGCGACCAGTGAGGAGGTGACGATGTCGAACACGATGTGGGAGCTGACCGCCCGGCGTGCGCGCCGCATCGTCGCTGGCCCCGGTCGCGGGTTCACCGGTCTCGCCTGAGCCGAGGCCACGCCCGAACTCCGGCCCTCCTCGACGACCCGCCCGGGCGGGTCCGTCGCCCCTCCCTTCACCAACCTGAGGAGTAGAGCCATGTTCAACCATCCCACGTCCTGCACCAGCTGGTCGCCGATCGTCACCGCCAGGCCTGTGAGGTGGCCGCCGTGGACGAGGGCGCCGCCAGCACCGTCAGGTGCAGCGGGCTGGCCGGCGTCACGGCCGGTGAGCCTCACCCGAGCTGTCCCTGACCGGCGCCAACGACACGATCGGCGCCCCGCCCGGATCACCGGGACCGGGGCGCTGAGCGCGCCCCCGGCACTACGGTGCGCAGGATGCCGACCGCCAGCGCCCCGATCGCAACCTCGCCCTCGAGCTCGTCCGGGTCACCGAGGCCGCCGCGCTGGCCGCCGTCCCGGTGGATGGGCCGGGGCGACAAGAACGGCGCCGACGGCGCCGCCGTCGACGCCATGCGCATCGTGCTCGACACGCGTGCCGATGGACGGCGTCGTGGTCATCGGCGAGGGCGAGAAGGACGAGGCGCCGATGCTCTTCAACGGCGAGCAGATCGGCGACGGCACGCGGCCCGGCAGGCCGACATCGCCGTCGACCCGATCGACGGCACCACGCTCGACCGCGCTCGGGCGCGGCAACGCGCTCGCGGTCATCGCCGTGAGCGAGCGGGGCACGATGTTCGACCCCGGGCCCGTGCGTCTACATGGAGAAGATCGCCGTCGGCCCCGAGGCGGCCGGCGTCATCGACATCACCGCGTCGGCCACCGAGAACCTCGACGCCGTGGCCAAGGCCAAGGGCGAGTCGGTGCGCGACGTCACCGCCGGTCATCCTCGACCGGCCACCGCCACGACGACCTCGATCGCCGAGGTCCGCGCAGCCGGCGCCCGCATCCGCCTCATCCCCGACGGCGACGTCGCCGGCGCCATCTCGACCGCCTGGCCCGACTCCGGCGCCGACATCCTCGTTCGGCATCGGCGGCACGCCCGAGGGCGTCATCGCCGCGGCCGCGCTCAAGTGCATGGGCGGCGAGATCCAGGGCCGGCTGTGGCCCCGCGACGACGACGAGCGGGCCGCCGCCGCTCGCCGCCGGCTACGACCTCGAGCAGGTGCTCACCACCGACGACCTCGTCGCCGGGCGACAACTGCTTCTTCGCCGCCACCGGCATCACCGACGGCGAGCTCCTGCAGGGCGTGCACTACGACCGCCGCGGCGCCACCACCCAGTCGCTGGTGATGCGCTCCCGGTCGGGCACGGTGCGCCTCGTCACGGCCCGCCACCGGGTTCGATTGTTGCAGGGCTTCGCGGCTGTCGACTACATTTAGCTTGTCGCCATCCTGGCTGCGC
>ERZ1370068.5010-contig-4053_pt1 | contig 52606 bp, 87 predicted proteins | sample MGYA00561227_ERZ1370068 | MGnify/ENA primary metagenome ERZ1370068 (study PRJEB38410, sample SAMEA6850437) | metagenome | study: Metagenomic assessment of the ecological functions of the soil: analysis of the soil microbiota associated with the... | reverse complement strand
GTAGCCAGCGTTCGGTTACGTATTGCTCCCAAACCGCCCATACGCGCAAGGAATGGAGTCATGGTCGCTGGAGTTCGATGGCCCCGCCGACGATCCTAGCCTGGGCGGCCGCCACGCGGGACTCCGGTGATCGCCGCGCTCGACCAGTCCACGAGCCTGGCAACCGTGTCCGAGGACCAGATTCGCGCCGGCCTGCAACTGGCGAGCCAGAGTCTCCCACGACCCGCGTGGACGCGGCACTGGCCTCCGCGAGCTGGCGTATCGGAAGCGGGAATCCGCGCCGTCGTGGAGGGGGCATCAGCCGATTGGGAACCGGCACCGCCATCGTGGCGCCGGGTGCGGGACGTGGAGAGGACGAGTGTCCTCTTCCTCGGTGAGCGAGGTGGCCGCGAACGAGCGGTGCTCATCCCGACCATCGAAGGCGGAGCTCCTCGTCGCATCCGGAGGGCCTTGGCGAGCACAGGACTTGCCAATCAAAAGCACCCGGGACGTGCTCGAGATCAGCACCGCATCGCTGGAAGCGCTCAAGCGCAACCGGCGAGCAACCGAGTTCCCGGCGGCCGGTGACAACTCCAGCGCGATCGCCCAGAGCCGGGCCGCAACCGCCCTGGATCCGGACTTCGCGGCGGCGTTCAGCACGCCCGGGACACGCGTTCTGCCAACAGCGACCAGAGTGGATTCAGCGTCCGCGGCGTGGCGCTATGCCCTGAGCCGCCCCGAGCGTCTGACCGAGCGAATGCAAACTCAGGCGGAAGCCGCTCTCGCGGCTCTCGAGGGCGACACTCCGCTGGCCGTGGCAACCTGCGACCCTTGCGGCTCTGCGGCAAAGATCCCGCCAACTGGCGCTGGCTTAACAACCGGGGTGCTTGCTCTACCGGGACGGGCCCGTACGATTCGTCGCTCGCCGACTCTCCCGCACGGAGCAGGGAGGCGAGTCCTCCGGGTCCGGCTCAGATCCTCGTCCTCAACCAGTTCACCACGCTTCTCGCGCTGGGGCGCGTGGACGAGGGCCCAGGAGACGAGACCGTGCGCTGAGAGGGGGATCGCTCAAGGCGCTGGCCACTCTGGGTGGCGGCGGCGGCGGGCACCGGGCCCCGACGGAGAGCCTCGGCACTGCGCTCGGGGCCCCACTGACCGCCAGTCGCGAGATGCGTCGTCTCGGGGCGCTGGCCGTGGCCTCCGCGGCGACCACTCGCGGCGAGGTCCGTGCGGCGGAGACGCGCGCCGACGGGCGGAGGAATGGCAGGGGACCTGGGGGCGCGACCGCGACACCGGCGACGCGCGTGCCCCCGCAGGCCGCACATCGGGCTTCGCTTGCTGCTGGCGCGGATGAGCGGAGCTGTCCCCGACGATCCGCAGAGCCGCTGGCCGCGCGAGACGCTGACGGCGGCCCTCGTCACGCGAGGGCTATGGGCGGCGAACGCCAAGGGGACATCCCCCAGGCCCAGCGCTCTCTGGCCGCGGTCCCGGTCGCGTCCCGCCCTCGAACGGGCTCGCGCGGGAGCGGATCTCCGCGCTGCTCGAGGGCTGGATCGCGGCCCCAGAAGCAGGCCACTACTGGGAAGAGGTCGCGCGGATTCTGGCGCCGGGCGCGCGCCAGGGCAGCGAGTTCGGCCTCTCGGAGAGATCGCTCGGGCCGCGTAGACCCCTGCGCTGGCTGGTCGCCAACGCCCTACGAGGAGCCCGGGGCGCGCCGATTCTGGCGGCGGCCTACTACGAAGATGGTCCTATCTCCCCTCGGTCAGTGTGGATCAGGAGTACTTCACGCGCGGGATCGCGCTCCCCTTCGCCCACCAGCGCGACTCGTGATGCTCTACGCACGCATGGGGCGGCTGGAGGAGGCGAGTGGCGGCACTGGGAGACCTTCTCTCCGCGCGTTCACGCTCGCCACTGATCCCGAGCTGGCGCCCTGATGCTCGCGGAGGCGCGAGCCAAGGCGCATCGCGGGCGCCGAGGGGATGGCGCGGTCAGCGAGAACGGTAATGACCCAGTTTGGCGAGGAGCAGGCGTGGCCGATACCATCGAACGACTGAACCAGTGCGCTCGCCGGCCGCTACGCGATCCAGCGCGAGCTGGGCCGTGGCGGCATGGCGACCGGTTTACCTCGCCGACGGACCTCAAGCACCATAGCCGGGTCGCGATCAAGGTCCTGCGACCCGAGCTGGCCGCGTGCGGTCGGCCCGACCGATTCCTGCGCGAGATCGCGATCGCCGCGCGGCTCCAGCACCCGCACATCCTCGACGCTGCTCGATTCCGGCGACAGCGGCGAGCTGCCTCGTACTACGTGATGCCCTACGTCGACGGGCGAGTCGCTGCGCGAGCGGCTGAATCGCGAGCGACAGCTTCCCGTCGACGACGCGCTGCGGCTCGACGCGCGAAGTGGCCGACGCGCTGGACTACGCGCACATCGCCAGGGCGTCGTCCACCGCGACATCAAGCCCGAGAACATCCTGCTCAGGCGGGCCACGCGCGTGGTCGCGGACTTCGGCATCGCGCGCGCGGTCGCCGCGTGGCCGGGCGGCGTCGAAGCTCACGACGACCGGGACGGTCGCTCGGCACGCCGGCCTACATGAGCCCCGAGCAGGCGATGGGAAGCCGGGACGATCGACGGGCCGAAGCGATCGTCTACAGCGCTCGGCGTGCGTGCTCTACGAGATGCTGGCGGGAGTGCCGCCGTTTGCGGGAGCGACGGGGAGAGCTGCGCCCACCAGCACCTGCGTCGGCTGTGCCCCGGTCGGATTCACCTCGGCGAGACCGGCGGCGGCGGCATCGCTCGCGCACGCTCAAGCCGCGGCCCACTGGCCAAGGCGCCGGCCGACCGGTTCGGCACCGCGTCACAGTTTGCGGAAGCGCTGGTGCCGACGCCCGTGCCGCCAGGCCTCGCGCCCCCGGAGCCGCATCGCCGTGGTCGCTGCGGCGGCGCGCGCCTCGTCCCGGCGCTCGTGGTGTGGCAGTCCCGGCCCCGCGCTGTTCGGACCGTCCACCCGATCCGGGAAAGAAAGCCTGGATAAGCTGGTGGCCGGTTCGACGGGTCCCACTGCCGACTCCGCACGGTGGTGGCGGCGATCCGCGACCTGGTGACTTCTCGGCGCTGGAGCGATCGGAAATCACGTGGCGACGGTCCCCGCGATCAAATCCAGGTGTGGCATTGCAGTCCGCGGGCAAGCCCAGTCTTCCACCCGCGTGGACGCCGAGCTGGCCCGGGAGCTGGCGTACCGGAGCGCGGTGCGGACGGTGCTCGAGGGGAGCGGATCGGGCGACTGGGCCAGGGCTACTCCGTTGTCCTCAGGGTTGTGGACGCGGACAGCGCGCGGGTGGTGCTGTCGGTGAGCGACGCGGCCGCGGATGAGGCGGTCCTCATTCCGACCGTGAGTCGAATCGCCAAGCGGCTGCGTGCCGGGTTGGGAGAGCGGCGGGTCGCGCTCGAGGCGACCCGGGAACTTCACGTGGTGATAACCCCTCCTTCGAGGCGTACAAGGTCTGCACGAGGGCCCGGGAACTCCTCTTCGCTAGTGAGAACCGCGCCGCAATCCCTGTTCCGGAGCGCTCTCGCTCTCGATCCTGACTTCGCCATGGCGTGGGGCGGGATCGGGTGGTGCACCTCCAACCTTGGCCAGCCGGATTCCCGCGATCGCGGCCTTCCAGCAGGCCCTCGCCCGTCCAACGCGCATGTCCCAGAGGGGGACCTCTTCCTTGAAGCTGCGCTCGCCAACCTGAACGGCGACAACCCGGGCGCCCTGGCCTTGACCGAGCAGATCTTGCAGCTCACGACCCCCAATACGAGCCGCCTACAACAACATGAGCAATTACCTGTCACGAAGCCGCCGGTCGGCTGGAGGGAAGCCCTCGAAATCGCCAGGACGGCCGAGAGGTCAGCCCCTTCGGCCCGAACCAGCAGATTCTCGGCAACCAGATCTATTGCCTTCTCTCGCTCGGCCGAGTGGCCGAGGCGCGCGCGATCGTCCCCAGACTCAAGGGGCGTAATGCGCTGATGGCTCCCATGGACCTCGCCGCGGTCGCCGGGCAGTGGCCGGCCGCGGAAGTCTGCGCAACCAGTGTTGAGGAGCAGTCCGACTTCCGAGCGAGGACCTCCGTGCCGATGCGGCGTGGACTCTGGCGGCGGCTCAGGCGTCGCGAGGGCAGGTGAGGGCGGCGGAGCAGACGCTCCAGCAGGCCCAGTCGGAGCCGAGCGCCCACGAGACGCTGTCGGCAAACCGCACTGAGGTGGACGCGGCTCGCGCTCGGACTGTTTTCGCGGGGCGTGTCGGGGGATCCGGGAGAGCCGGGAAGCTGGGACAGCACGACCGCCGGTCTCGTGAACCGAGGCTTGTGGGCCGCGGCTGCGGGCGACACTACCCTGGCGCGCCGTCTGCTCGCGACCATCCGCAAGCGCTCCGCACCCGACCTCGCACGCCAGGGATTCACGCCGGCGGTGCTTCAGGCCTGGATCGCGGCGCGCACCGGCCGCTGGCAGGAGGTGGTGCAGGACCTCGGCCCGGCCGCGCTCCAGGGCGAGGCCAGGGGATACGTCCTGATCCAATCGGCGCCGCTCGTCCGCTGGCTCGTCGCCGATGCCTACGAGCATCTGGACCGGCCCGACTCGGCGGCGGCCTGCTTCGAGCGGGCGATCGCGCCAGTGCCGCTCGGCGGCACGGACTTCATCCAGAGCCGTATGGCGTTCTCTTTCGGTCACCAGCGACTCGTGATGCTCTACGCACGCATGGGGCGGGTGGAGGAGGCGAGACGCCACTGGGAGATTCTCTCCGGCACGTTCACTCGCCCCGATCCCGAGCTGGTGCCTCTGCTCGCGGAGGCGCGGGCGGCGCTGGCGGGCGCCGAGGGGATGGCCCGGTCGGCGCGACGGTAAACTCGTCGACGAGCTGTCGTTGACCAGGGATTCCCCGCGCCGATAATCCCGCCGGCTCGCGCTTCCACCCGGGGTCCCGAATGCCCGCTCCGCCTGCCCATACGCCGTTCGGCAACCCTGACGGTTCGCGATCGGACATCCACGAGGTCGTGGATAACTTCATCAACTTCGAGGGATCTCCCCATCACGGGTGGCCTCGGGGATCCGCGCCGACGACCCGTCCCGGCGCGTCATCGTCGGCGCGAAGGGATCGGGCAAGACCGTCTATCTCAGACGGCTCCGGGCTGCGGCGTCACCAGAACGATTCGGTCTATGCCGACGTCGTTCAGCAGGACCTTCCCGCGACCAGCAACGTCGTCAAGTTCTGCCAGTGCTTCGGTAGGCAGGACCTGACCGAGAAGTGGATGCAGCTCTGGTACTGCGCCATCATGCGGTCGCTGGTCACCCACATGCTCCACGCGAAGCAGCTCGCCCCCATCTCCGCGGAGCATCGGGAGGGAGCTCGAGCGTTACATCCCGGACATCCTGCCCGACCGGCGGCGGGCGATCTCGATCTACAGCCAGGTGACCGGATCATCAACGCCTTCCACACCGCCCATGCGTTCTCCAAGTACTCCGACCACCCCGCCTGGGCAGAACTTTCGCGGCCACGATCAACGATGTCATGGCGGCCATGCCGCATCTGTTTCTTCATCGATTCGGTCGACGAGGAGTATGCCAGCGCACCGATGTACTGGTTGCAGTGCGCAGAAGGGGCTCTTCTTCCGGGCCATGCGCTTCTTGCGGGATCAGCACTTCGGCGGACGCCTGCACGTCATCGTCTGCGTGCGCGACCACGTGCTCGCCTCCGTCCTGCGGGGCGAGCATCAGAACCGTTACCGGGGCGAGCCCCACATCGCCACGCTCGGCTGGGAGTACCTCAGCGCCGAGTTCTTCCTGCGCAAGAAGATCTCCTGCTTGGCGAGGAGCTCCTGCTGCGGAAGCCCGAGACGGGAGCCGCCGAGGTCGAGCACTGGCTGAATCATCGTTTCATCGAGAACCGCGGGCGGCAGATCCGGGAACCCATCCTGCAAGCCTCGTAGGCGCCACACCCGGCTGCTGCCACGCGACATCGTCATCCTGGGTAACAAGCTCTCGGAACAGGCGAGGCCAGGCGAAGCACAGCGGCCAGTCGGAGGTTCCGCAGGAGGATTCGCCAGTGTGTGCGTGAGGTCGCGCGCTCATTCGGGAACGAGCAGCTGGCGATCTGCGCCAATCACATCGCTTCGAGCGGGATGCCGGCCGACGCCGCCCGCCGCAGCTACCAGGAGATCTACACCGGCGACACCGAGTTCTCGCGCGAGGCTGGTCGATGACCTGCGGACCCTGATTCAGACCATCGGAAAGGACCGCTTTGACCGGCAGGATCTGGAGATTGCCATGGAGCTTGCGCGCTGAGCGCTTCGGCCACGGACAGCGACGCCCTGTCCGTGCTCGCGGCAGAATCGCCTGCTCGGCTACCTGGAGCCGACGGCCGAGGGCCCGGGGAGGTGTTCTTCTCCGAAGTCAGCTGCGATCACTTCAACCTGCCACTCAACGGGTCCGGACTACATCCTCCACTCCCTGCTTGATCGACGCCGTGGGCGTGCGCCGTTGAGGAGCGCCCGTCGGCCAGGGAGCGATGCAGGCGCCGGGCGTGTCGGCGGGCCAGGGATCCGACAGTCCGGCCCGGATCGGCGGCTACCCGATCCTCGCGTCATCGGCCGGGGCGGGATGGGCACGGTCTATCTCGCCGCCGAGGACCCGCGTCTGAAACGCCGCGTGGCCGTCAAGATGCTCCCCGAAACCCGGCCGCTGGGCCCCGAATCCCTGGCGCGCTTCCAGCGCCAGGCGCAGATCCTCGCCCGACTCAGCCATCCCAACATCGCGGTCGTCTACTCTCTGGAGGAAGACGCTGGTGTGCACTTCATCACGATGGAGTTCGTGACCGGGCTACACACCTGGGTCAGCGATATCCGGGACGGATACCATCGACCCGTTTCGAAGCTATATTCGGATCTGCCCGCCAGATCGCGGCCGCCCTGGACGCTGCGCATCGTCAAGGGTCGTGCACCGTAGGCCTCAAGCCGTCGAACATCATGGTCACTCCCCATGAGCAGGTGAAGGTCCTCGACTTCCGGGCTGGCCATGGTCTGGTGAAGAGGCCCGGCGGGAAGCTCGGACTCCACCTGGAGTCTCCTCTCGAGGGAGCGGCGACGTCGCCGGACGCCGTCGGATACATGAGCCCGGAGCGAAAGCTCCGCGGGCAGGAAGTGGACGCGAGGTGCGACGTCTGCAGGCCCTCGGCTGCTTGTCTCTACGAGTGTCTCTCTGGGCCGCATGGCGTTCCCGGGCGAGACGCTGGCGGAGCGCGCGGCGGCCACGCTCGAGCGGGAGCCCGACCTGGGCGCCCTGGGCGAGCTCCCGCAACCCATCACCGACCTGCTGCGGTCAATGCCCGGAAAGGACCCGAAGGCGCCGCCTCTCGAGGGGCATTTCGACCGCCATCGAACTCATCGACCAGTATCTGCGCTGTTCGGTGACGGCGCCCGCCCGCTACGACGGGCGGCATCTCATTGAGCGACGTTCGGCAAAGCTCCCCGACGACCCTCGCGCCGCATCAGGATAGGCGGCGAGGAGCGGCTACCACGCCCGGCCGGCCAGGAGTTCGGACGCGATCGCCACCACTCCGCAGTTGCGCCACCACGCCATCGGCCCCATCGCCGCCGCCTCGCCGGCTGCGGCACAGTGGACGCCGAGTCACGGCGCTGCCCGCCACCGACGTGCACTCGCGTGTACGTGAACGGCGACACCATCGCCGCCGGAGGCGACACCGTGGTCTACGTCAGCACCAACGCGGGCGCCACGTGGAAGCGGTCGGCGAAGGTCGCCGCTGGAGTGACCGCAGATCCATGCCGTGTTGGTGCGCAACGGGCGGATCTACGCCGGCACGTCTGGTCAGGGCGTGTTCGTCAGCGACGACCTCGGCAGCACGTGGCTCGGATTCAATCAGGGCCTGGTCGGAGGGATCTTCAACACGCAGCTCGACGATCGAGGATCTGGTGGTGCGCGGAGACAGCCTGTACGCGGCGACGGACGGAGGCGCCGGCGCCTGGGTCCGCAACCTCGCGGGCGTCGGGACGTGGAGTCATTACGGCGAGCTGATCGGGGACACGACGGCTCCGATCATGAGCGACATCGCCGCCAGCGACACGCGACTGCTGTCATTGCGCGGGCGGCAACGGCACGGTCTTCTTCCGGGACCGGGGCGCCGCGGACTGGACGCTCTCGTTCCTCAACAATGTGGGATTCGCAGCCGGCCTGGGCCGCCATCACGGCCGCATGGACCGGCCATGGTTGGGTGGTGGGTAGCAACGGCGGCCTGTTCAGGAGCCCCTCGGGGCAGGAGCCGTGGACCCCAGACGGGCCCGAATCTCGGCACCACTGTTCCACGTGTCGTTCGCCGCTCGGGGCCGGGATCGTGTTCGCGCAGACTTGGGCATCGGAAGCGGCATCGGTGATCGCGTTCAGCGGTGATGACGGCGTCACCTGGCAGATACTGGAGACCATGAACCGGCGTGTTCATCTACAAGCTGGCCATCGTCGGCGGCGGACGAACTCTACGCCAGCCGCCTCGATGGCCTCTGGCATCAGCTCGATCGACACGGTCTCGGTGCCCGGGGATCGTGGTGCCGGCGCTCTGCGATTCGCCCTCGCCGGGGCCCAACCCATCCACGATGATGTGCGCTTCCGATTCCGAGCTGCCCGAAGCCGGCCGCGCCACCATCCGAGGTGTTCGACGTCACCGGCCGGCGAGCCCCCGGCCGCGTCGACGAGTCGTGGTCGTCAGGCCCGCACGAGGTGTCGTGGAGCGCACCGAGACCTCGGCCCGGGCGTCTACCACGCGCGGCTGACCGCGGGCGGCAGGCGCGAGGTCCTGCGGCTCGTCCGCGTCCGGTGACTTGGGCCGGTCAGGCCGGATTGCCATGCGCGCCACCCTCCGCAGTTGCGTCATTGCCATCGGCCTCGCCGCCGCCGCCTCGCCGGCCGCGGCGCAGTGGACACGAGTGACGGCGCTACCCGCGACCGACATGTTCTCGGTGTACGTGAAGGGCGACACCATCATGGCCGGAGCCGACACCGCGGTCTATGTCGGCGACCAACGCGGGCGCCACCTGAAGCGGTCGGCCGAAGGTCGCCGTGGGGGTGTCGCACATCAGTGCCACCTGGGTGCGCAACCGGCGGATCTATGCCGGGACGATTGGCCAGGGTGTGTTCGTCAGTGACGATGTCGGCACCACGTGGCTCGCGTTCAGTCAGGGCCTGGCCGGCGGATTCGCCGATGCGCAGCTCCGCGTTCGCGATCTTCTGCTGCACGGAGACAGCGTTGCCGCGCGCGCGACGGAGAGCGGAGCCTGGGTCCGCAACCTCGCCATCGCCGGAACATGGAGTCGCTTCGGCAACGCCTTCGAGGTCAACTCGGCCTCGGCCATGCTCGCCATCGGCGCCAACGACACGCGACTGGTGGCGGCGGCCGGCTTCAACGGGCAGTCGTTCTACCGGGATCGGGGCGACGCGGACTGGACGGTAGAGTGGATCAACGGTACCGGGCCGCAGGCCAGGCTGCGCCTCCCCTGTCCGTCCTATGGACCGGCCGTGGCTGGGTGATGGGCACGAGCATCGGGACATTCGTCAGTTCCACAGGGGCTGGCACCCTGGACGCGTACCGGTCGCACGTCACCTCGCGGCTCTTCCTGCCCCTTGCTCATCGAGGCAGCGATGTCTTTGCAAACTTCGGCAGCGCGGGACCCTGCCGTGATCGAGTTCAGCAGCGACGACGGACGCACCTGGCGAGAGCTGGAAAGGCTGCCGCTCGCGTTCATCTTCCAGTTTCGCCATCAGCGGAGCCGATCTGTACGCCGACCGTACGGATGGCCTCTGGCATCGCTCGATCGATACCGTCACGGTGCCCGGCGATCGTGGCCCCAGTAGTCTGCGAGTTCGCCCTCGCCGGGGCCCAACCCATCCACGATGATGTGCGCTTCCGGTTCGAGCTGCCCGAAGCCGGCCGCGCCACCATCGAGGTATTCGACATCACGGGCCGGCGAGCCCCGGCCGCGTCGACGAGTCGTGGTCGTCAGGCCCGCACGAGGTGTCATGGAGCGCACAGAGACCTCAACCCGGGCGTCTACCACGCGCGGCTGACCGCGGGCGGCAGGCACGAGGTCCTGCGGCTCGTCCGCGTTCGGTGACTTGCAGAACAGCACTACTCGACGTTCGGGATCTTCACGATGCTGCCCTTCGCCTGCGGGTCGTTCGGGTCCTTCACGACCGTGACGTAGAGGTCCTTCCCGCCGGGGCCGAACGCCACGTTCGTGGTGCCGTCGCCCGCCGCGATCGGGAACACGTGCAGCAGCGTGCCGTCGGGAGCGATCTTCAAGATCTTCCCGCCGAACCACTGGGCGACGTACAGGTTGCCCTGGCGTCGATCTTCATGCTGTCCGGTCCCAGCCACCACGAGTCGTTCTTGTTCGGCGTCAGGAGATTCAGCAGCGCGAAGTTCGCGCGGTGGCTCGAGCGAGCCGTCGCGCGTTGACCGCGAACTTCAGGATGCAGTTCCCGACGGTCTCGCTGACGTAGAGCGTCTTCTGGTCCGGGGAGATGCCGATGCCGTTGGCGTAGTTGAGGTCGTTCGCGACCTCGACCCACTGCCGGCCGCCCGGCGCCAGGTAGAGGATCTTGCCGGCCACCGCGGTCGGCACGCCCTGATAGGGCCCGAACACGGTGGCGTACGCGCCCCCGCTCGCCGTGACCACGATGTCGTTGATGCCGCCATCGAACTTGCGGCCCTTGTCATCGGCGTCCCAGCGGCTGCAGCTGCTTGCCGTTCATGTCGAGCTCGAGGATCGCGCCATGCTCGTCGGTGCACGCGAGCAGGAACGGTCTTCTGCTCGAGTGAGCGCGAGGCCATTGTGGCTGCAGCCCGGCAGCGAGTTGAGGACTGTGGTGGTCTTGCCGTCCCACTTCGAGAGCGTGCCGGAGGTCCACGCCACGTAGTAGAGGTTCCCGTCCACGAACAGCGGGCCTTCGGGCCCGAGCACGTCGCTCACGACGGTCACCTCCTCGGCCCGCGCTGCCGCTGCGGTGAGCACCAGGCCAACCGCGATGCCGATGAGTCCACGGAGTCTCATTCTGGATCCTTTCGGGGCGATGGAAGCCTGGAGGGGCAAGAAGACCACGCATTAAGCATAGGTGTCCGTGGGGCACGGCGTGTTACATTCACCCGGCGCAGCTCATCGGAGTGGGGGAGAGGACCCTTGAACAAACGAGCAAAACCGGTGCACATTGTGGGAGCCGACGGGCAGCTCGAGGCTGACTTCGACCGTGCCCTCAGCGAAGTCGGCGGGGCGGAGGTTCGCCTGCCGGAAGGTGCTCGAGTTCGAGACGACGCTCCACGAGAGCATCCGGCTATTGGATGAAGCCGTGAAGCAGCTCAAAGCCTCAGCTCAGGGCTTCGAGCAATGGTAGCCAGGATGTCACCATGGAGCAGCTTCACAGGATCACCACCCGATCCACCTCTATCGGCTGAAGGTGGCGCAGTTGGCACGCGAGTGCCGCCCCTGACCATCGGCCCCACGAGGAATCGCAAGCGATGCCGGGCAGGTCCGTGACTCGTCCTCGGCGCAACCTCTGCGGACCAGCCCGCCTGGCGGTCAAGAATCGAAGGGAGCTTGAAGCGCAGAAAGGGCCAGCCGGTCTGACCGGGCCGTAGCAGGCCGTCACGGCCGGGCCCAGGCACTGCCGAACTGGATGTAGAGCGCCGCGCCATCGGCGCCGAACGCCACGTCAGGCCCATGTGGAGCCCGTACTCGCGCGCCACCTCGTAGCGTATGCCGGTGCCGCCCGTGACCACCGAGTGGCTGTTCTCGCGCTGCTCGAACCCGTTCCCACCGCCCCGACATCAAGCGAAGCCGACCGCACTCCAGCGCTTCCAGAACTGCCAGCGCAGCTCGCTCTCGACCAGCGCCATCTCCTCGCCCTGGTAACGCAGGACCGGCGCACCGCGCAGGCTCACGTACGGTCGCAGGTAGAAGGGCGCATCGCCGAAAGCTGGCCGCCGCACTCGCCACGCGCACGCCGAGTGCCAGCGCGGGACGCAGGGGCGGGTAGTGCAATGCCAGGAGGCTTCACGCGCTGGAACTCGTCGTCGCCCCCGAATGCCGCGCCGAAGAATCCGGCCGCGACCTCGGCGTGGGTGCCGTGGAGTGGCGAGAACATGTTGTCCCTGGAATCAGAAGCTGAGCGAGGGCGTCACCCCGCCAATGTTCGTGTCTTCCTGGAAGGCCGGCAGGCCGGAGGTCCCGGGTGGCGCGTCGGGGTGCACCCGGGTCACCATGAAGGCGTAGTTGAGGTCCGATCCATGCGCGCGAGCCGCCCGGGCGATGGCGGGCCTGGAGCCGCGCCGCCCGTCAGGTGGAGGGTGTACGACAGGTGCTGGCCGCCCAGCGCCGCACTCTCGCCGATCCCGAAGAAGTCGAGGTTGACCTTGGTGTCGATGAAGAAGATCAGCGTCTGCAGCCGCTCCCGGTGCCAGTGGCGCAGGTTGCCCGCCATCAGGCCGCGGGTGCCGTTCTCGGTGGCCAGGCCGCCGACCAGGGGTCATGTTGGGCCGGCCGTAAGCCCGCACGCGCCCCGCCAAGGGGCTTGTCGATGAACACCACGCCCGCGCCCGCACCGTAGCCCACCGCCGGCTCGGTGATGGGAATGACCAGGGGCAGGAAGCCGTACTTCTCGTTGAGGAAGCCGCTGACGTCGAAGGCGCCATCCTCCGGCGAGCGGAACTTGGACGTGCGGTTACCGGGCTCGGTCCCCTGCCCATCGCCCCAGGCCGAGGCGGCCAGTGCCCCCAGCAGGCAGGCCCAACGCCACGATGTGCGCGCACTGCCTGGCCGGGAGCATGGCGAAGGACTCGGCGGAAAACGCTAGGGGCGACGTCCTTGCGGACGCCGCCCCATGGCGTGAGGTGGTACTCGAGGGTCTTAGGCCTTGCGGACGTTCGCCGCCTGCAGCCCCTTCGGACCGCGGGTCACGTCGAACTCGAGCGCTCGCCCTCGGCGAGCGGTCTTGAAGCCCTCGCCGCTGATGGCCGAAAAGTGGACGAACACGTCCTCGCCGCCGTCCGACTGTGTGATGAAGCCAAAGCCCTTCGCCTCGTTGAACCACTTCACGGTACCCTTAGCCACCTGAGACTCCCGCTGCATCCGGGTCCGAGGACCCGCTCTCGCCCGCGTATCACGCCGCGGCCGCGTCCGGTCTTAGTGACCCGACAACCGACGACGCCGGCAATATCGGCTAAACCTCGGCCGAAAGCCAGTGCAATTGCCGCGGGTCGGCTGCGCTCGGTCTTGGGCGCGTCCGGGCACGGCGGACTTCGGAACCCACCCCGAACGTGAATACCGCCGATGCGGTGCGGCTGATCGAGACGGCCATCCCGACCGATGGGAAGGCATGGGTCGATCTCGGCGCGGGTGACGGCACGTTCACACGCGCCCTGGTCGAGTTGCTCGGCCCGAAGAGCCGGATCTACGCCGTCGACCGCGATGCCCGTGCTCCGGCCGCGCTCGAGCGTCTGGGCGACGAAGCGAGGCGCGAACGTGAGCACGGTCGTGGCCGATTTCGCGCCCCTCGGATCTGCCCGAGCTCACCGAGTCGAAGCTGGACGGGATATTGCTCGCCAATGCGCTTCACTTCGTCCGCGATTGCAGAGACGGTGCTCGCCGGTCTGGTCCGCTGGCTGCGTCCCGGCGGTCGTGCCGTGCTGATCGAGTTGACGACCGCCGCGGCGCGAGCCGCTGGGTCCCGTATCCGATCCCGGTTGCACGGCTGGCAGCGCTGGCGATCTCCGCGGGACTCTCGACGCCGATCGTCACCGCCACGCGACCGTCCGCGTTCGGCGGTAGTCTCTACGTGGCGGTGGCCGATCGACGCGCGCCGTAGAGCGTGCCGCCGGGCTTCTATACTCGTCGGCGCCTCGCGTCCAGCAAGTTTTTCGCGTGCGAGGGCGGGGGTCCGCATGGGCCCTTCGCACGATCTCAGGCAGGTGGCCATCAAGTCGCACGGCCGGCCGTGGAGTTGGGGGATCTCCCACTCCCAGGGGCGCTTTCACCACGGCCGTCGGAACCACTCCGGTCCCTCCAGCCCCTGCCCGCCGCGAATCCCTCTATGTCGTTGGGATAGCGGCGACATGCTCGTCCCTCCTTGTAGGGCATGAACAGTGCGTAGTGAGTCATCCAGCACTCCGCAAGTGTCATCTGCAAGGGGGAACACGTGAATAGCAAAATATTCGCAGCGACTGCGGCCGTCGTGCTCCTCATCAGCGGAGCGATGACGGCGGTGGCATCGACACCTTCGGCCACCAGCCTCAGCTCCTCCCAGAATCCCTCGGCCTTCGGGCAGTCCGTGACGTTCACGGCGACGGTCACCGGTGCCTCCGGCATCCCCACGGGCACGGTCAACTTCAAGGACGGCTCGACCGTGATCGGGAGCGCCATCCCGCTCGACGGCTCCGGTGTCGCCAGCTTCACCCCTTCTCGTTGACGGCGGCCACCACACCATTTCTGCCGTCTACAGTGGCAGCGCGATCTATGGCCCCAGCACCTCCGTCAATCTCTCCCAGGTCGTGAGCAAGGCCGGCACCGCCACCACGCTTGTCTCCTCGCTCAATCCGTCCTGCAACGGCCAGCCGGTGACCCTGACCGCGACGGTCAGCGTCGTCGCTCCGGGGCCGGTGTCCTCACCGGCAGCGTCGACTTCAAGGACGGCTCGACGGTGATCGGCAGCGATGTTCCGCTCAATGGGGCGGGGGTCGCGACGTTCACCACCTCGTCGCTGTCGTCCGCCAATCACAACCTGACCGCGGTGTACAACGGCACGAGCAGCTTCAGTGTCAGCACCTCGACGCCGGTCCTGGTCGAGGCCGTTAGGCCCAAGCCCACCGCCAGCGTTTCCGGGTCGACGTCGATCTGTCCCGGCGGCCCCGCCTCGATCCAGGCCAACCTCGGCGGCACCGGGCCCTGGACCGTGACCTGGTCCGACGGCGTGGTCAGGGCGGCCTTGCCGCCAGCCCCGCGAGCCGGTCGGTGAGCCCCGCCGTGACGACGATCTACACCGTCACCAACGTCGACGACGCCAACTGCTCGAACAGCGGCTCGGAAGCGCCACCGTGACGGTGAGACTGCTCCCCTCCATCTCCGCCCAGCCGAGCCCCAAGAGCGTTTGCGAGGGCAGCACCGCGACGTTCACGGTCGTGGCCAGCGGCACCGGCATCACCTATCGTTGGCGGAAGGAGGGCGTCAACCTGGTCAACGGTGGGCATGTCTCCGGCGCCACCAGCGCCACGCTCACGATCAGCTCCGCGGCGGCCGCGGACGCCGGCTCCTACGACGTCGTGGTCAGCGGCACCTGCCCGCCGGCCCAGACCTCCAACGCCGCGAGCCTGACCGTCAACCCGCGCCCCAGCGCGACCATCGCCGCGGCCTCGCTGCTGTGCGCCGGCTCGGCCGGTAACTCAGCCTCGGTTGCCAATGCCGATGTGGGAGCCGGCTACGCCTGGACCATCAACAACGGCACGATCACCGGCGGAGCCGGGACCGCCAGCGTCACCTATGCGGCCGGCCTTTCCGGGAGTTCGCTGACGCTCAACGTGACGGTCACCAGCCCCAACGGGTGCAGCGCGTCGGCCAGCAAGGCCGTCGCCCTCTCGACCGGCGACATCGTCATCGAGGACTGGAAGAACATCCCGCTCGGCACCGAGAGCTGGCAGAGCGCGACGCTGTCGGCCAAGGATATGACCTATCCCGAAGGCGGCACGATCCCGTATCGCCTGACGATGCCGCAGCCGTGTGTCGGCGGCACGTGGAGCATCACGCTCCAGTACGACTTCGTCGACGTGTCGAGCGGCGTCCACTTTGTCGACTTCCTCACCTCGTACAACGCGTACGAGGGCTCGGTGAACGGACACGCGTGCCTGGGCGACACCTGCGCCGGAGAGTCGACGTTCCCGATCCCGGCCGACGGGGACGTGTCGTACCAGATGCCCGGTGTGTTCACGGTCGAGAACGGCACGATCACCAGCGTCAGTGCCTACAGCACGATCCCGGCCGGCGGCGCCATCCAGAAGATGGTGACGCTCACCGGCACCGCGACGCCGGGCGCCAACGTCATGCTCCTCTTCGGGGCCCATCTCGCGCGCGACTACGAGGTGGGGCACCAACAAGGGCGCCACGAGTGGCCCACGGGCACGGCGAGCCTCGGCTTCCTCAACTACAGCGGCGGCGCCGACCGCCGCCGGGCACACGAATGTGAAGGTCAGCGACAATATCCTGAACAACCCGTCGCAGTCCGACATCTCGGTGGTGGCGATGGATTCGCCCGATCCGGTGAACGCCGGGCAGAACCTGGCCTACAGCATCGTCGTGAGCAACAGCGGCCCGCTGTCGTCCACCTCGGACACGCTCACGGACGTGATCCCCGCCGGGACCACATTCGTCTCGGCCACGGCCCCGCCGGCTGGACCATGACGACGCCGGCCGTGGGCGGGACCGGGATCGTGAGATGGACCCTGTCCACCAGCTTCGGCGCCGGCGCGAGCGCCGGCTTCGGCCTGCTGGTCGCGGTGGACGCGGGCGCCACCGGTACAGTCGAGAACACCGCCATGCTCACCGCCGGCAACGTGGATGCGTACCTGACCAACAACAGCTCCCATACCAGCACGACCATTCTCGGCCTGTGCAGCATGCCGGTGGTCTCGAGCGATCCGGCGCCCGCCAATGTGTGCGTGGGCGACACAGCGAAGCTTCAGCGCCGCGGCGACCGGTACCCCGGCCGCCACGATCCAGTGGCAGGTGATGCCCAATGGCGGTGGCAGCTTCAGCGACCTGGCCGGGGAAACCACCGGATCGCTGCGCTTCGCTGCGGCGATGTCCCAGAACGGCAACCAGTACCGAGCGCGCTTCACCAACACGTGCGGGACGGCGTTCTCCGCCGCGGCGACCCTGAACTGGTGCCCTGGCAATAACGCGCCGGTCGTCACCATCACCAGCCCGGCGGTCGGAGCGGCCTTCGTGGTCGGTGATTCGGTGACGCTCGTCGGCAGCTTCACCGACGACGCCGGAAACACTCACAGCGCCGTGTGGACCATCGGCGACGTCGAAATCCCCGGCGTCATGGACGATTCAACGGGGTCGGTCGTGGCCAGCTTTACCTTCCCCACGCCTGGCACCTACACCATCAAGCTCGCGGTCACCGACCAGTACGGTGCGATCGGCATGAGCACCCAGGTGGCGGGGCAGGAGGCCACGGTGGTCGCATACGATCCCTCGGTGCTGGGGGTCGAGCCTGGCATGGACTTCCGGTTCGCGCTGGCGCAGAACGCTCCCAACCCCTTCCGCTATGGGACCCAGATCCGCTTCAGCCTGCCGGTGCAGAGTCGCGTGAAGCTCAGCGTATTCGACATCGTGGGCCGTCGGGTGGCCTCGTTGTCGGACCAGGTCTGGGAAGCGGGGAGCCACGGGCTGGACTGGTCGGGGAGCACGGACGGCGGGGCCCTCGCAGCGGGTGGCGTCTACGTAATCCAGATGGTCGCCCAGTCGACCACCGGCGACGCGCACTACCGCGCCCAGAAGACGATGGTCAGGATCAACTGAGTCGGAGACCCGCGCACGCGCAGCACTGCAAGTGCTGAGGTCACAGGACGATGAGATCGGCCGGTCCACTGGACCGGCCGATCGGTTCGCACCTTAGGCACGGTTCACGCCTACCGAGCCAGCATCAGGCGTGACTGACGGCCGCCCCGCGAACGCGTCCTCGAACTCGGCGACGAACTGCCGATGGCCACGCGCCGGCCGGCCGAGAATCGTCTCCGTGTCGCTCGACGTCTTGTCGCCCCAGTTGTCCGCAAACCCCTCGAACAGTTCCATGTAGCCGTCGACGACCCATGGATCCATTCCCATCCCCACCATCGACTCGCGGGCGGCGCTGATCGGGACATCCACGTACTGGACCGGCTTGTTGAGGCTGGGTCCCGAGCGCCGCTGCGAACTCGGCGATGGTGAAGGACTCCGGCGTGGTCAACGTGTAGGTCCGGCCCTCGTGCCCGCCCTTCAGCAGCAGGTGGGCCGCGACGTCGACGATGTCACGCACGTCGGTCATGGCCATGCGACCCTGCTTCATCGGCAGGTAGATCGCGCCCTGCGAGGAGACCGTCGGGATCGCCATCATGGTGTTCTGGAGATAGAACGTCGGCCGGAGGATGGTCCACGGCAGGCCTGAGGCACGGAGCTCGGCCTCGACCTCGGCGATGTGCCGGATGATGCGGCTGCGCTCCGACCCCGAGGCTGAGTGATAAACACAGTGTGCGGCCGCCCGGCGCGGCGTGCAGCCGCGATCAGGTTGCGGCCGTGATTCGCCTGCTCGGGGCCGTTGAAGAGGCACAGGTAGATCCGGTCGACGCCGGCGACAGCTGCGGCCGCCACATCGGCCCGGCCGAGGTCGCCGGTCACGACTTCGGCGCCCTGCTGCCGGAGCGCGTCGGCCTTGGCGGGAGAGTGGACCAGCGCCCGCACGCGGGCGCCGCCGAGCCAGCAGCGCCGGAACCAGGCCAGAACCCGTGTTCCCGGTGGAGCCCGTGACGAGGATCAGCGGTCGGGTGTTCATCAGAGACCTCCTCTTGGATGGGACGCTACCACTCGTTGCACCGACTATCGTTGCAACACCTAGTTGCGCAGAAACATCGAACGACGCCGATTCGAGCCGCTTTGACCTGGCCTCAGGGATACTCGCCGCGCTCCGACAGCACCGCGTCCAGAAGGGTCCGGAGCTTCAGCAACCTTGGGCGACCCAGGCGCCCGAGCAACGCCTTCGGCATTCGCTCGGCGTGTACGTCCAGTTCCTTGAGCAACGCGAGGCCCTTCTCGGTAATGGCGACTTCGACGACGCGCCGGTCCCGAACGCCCGCGCTCCGCTTCACGAGCCCGCGCTTGCCCAGTCGGTCGAGCAGACGTGTGATGTCCGGGTCGAGGGCGACCATCCGGTCACCCAGATCGCGGCACGCGAGCTTGCCCGGGTGGCTTCCTCGGAGGATGCGCAGGACGTTGTACCCGGCGGGACTCAGCTGGGCCGCAGTCTTGAGGAACTTGCTCCATGGATCCAGGACTCGCGCGGCGGCCAGGCGCAAGCCGAGTAGGACTTCCTCTTCCACCGAGACGAAGGGGCTCTTCTGCTTCAGTTCCGCTGCGATCGAGGTCTTCATGGGAAGGATAATAGTCGTGGCAACGACTATCGTCAAGACAAATGTGGCCGCGGTCAGGGGAGGGTCCAGGTTAGGCACAGTTCACGCCTATTGCTTCCGGGCCGAGTCGGAGGGAAGCGGCAGCTCGGCTCGGCTCCAGCTCAAGGGAGCAGCGAACTTGCGGGGTCAGGAGGGTAGGCGTGCGGAGCATGTTCCTTGGGGACTTCGGAAATGATCGCCGTGCAGGTTGCACGACACCTGCAGGCCGCCCGATCGCGCGCTACTCCAGAACACGAGGCGAACCATGATGTTCAAGGCAGCGGCCAAAGGCGCGGCACATGGCAGCGCCCGCGGATTCGCCTGGGGATCGGTACTCGTCGCGGCAGTGGTCGTGTTTCTTCAATGGGTCTTTGGCGGGTAGGACGAACCGCCTGACGGTGCGAGGTTGGGGCGGAGGGGCGCTGCCGCCACGTCCTCATCGGGCATCATGGGCTGGAGCGAGGCCCGTTCGATCCCAGGGCTCTCGCCCAGCGCCTCGAGCATGCGGATCACGGTCCGCCGCTCCTCCGGCGACATCTCCTCCCAATGCTCTAACTGCCGTTGGATATGCTGGATGTGGACGTTCTTCGATCGGTGCAAACCAAGGAAGTAGGTCGCGATGCTCCCGGTAATCATCCCGATGGTGCCAATGCCGCCGAGCATGAGCACGGCCGCGACAAGGCGCCCCTCGGTGGTCTTCGGGGCGATGTCGCCATACCCCACGGTGGTCGCGGTCACCAGGCTCCACCAGAGACCGTCCTGTAGCGACCCGATCCCCGGCTCGACTTCGTAGATGATGGCTCCGCCCGCGACGACCAGGCCCGCAGTGAAGAGGAGGACGAAGCCGAGCTGGTTCGTCCGCAGCACACCTCGCACGGTCGCGGATGCGCGCCACAGCACTTCGATACCGCGGATCACGCGCAACGCACGTGCCAGCCGAAATAGTCGGGCCGCGCGAAACAGGCCCACCGGTATGATGGCAATCAAGTCGAGCCAGTTGTCCCGGACGAACCGCCACTTCCCCCGGGCCAACATCAGCCGCACGACGTAGTCCACGACGAACACGCCCCAGATGACCCCAATCGCGCGTTCGGCCATGGGCGTCGACGGCCGGAGGGCCAGCACGATCGTCGTGACGGCCAGGGCCGCGATCCCGACTTCGTAGGAGATCTTCCAGAAACGAACCGGCTGCACCTCATCCTCCGGGGAGCGCGTCTGCTGACCAACCCGCACAAAAGGGCGGATCCTGGTAACCATCCGCACTCGGACAATAGGGCTTCGGCCGCGCATGGGCGAGGTGCCCGGTGGCTCGCCGGGAGCCGTTGACAGGAGTCTCCGCAATCAGTTAGAACTCTAACTACATGTCCGTTCCAAAGACGCCACGTACCCGTGCGGGGATCCGCGCCACCCGCGTCCCTCAAGATGCCGAAACCGATCTCGACCGGGCCGCCACGCTGCAGTTGCTGATCGGCCTCACGCGGGCCGTCAAGGAGATCGACGGCTGGATCAGGCCGCACCTGGCTCGTCATGGGCTTGGGGTCAGCGAGTTCGCCGTGCTGGAAGTCCTGTACCACCGGGGACCCTTGCCGCTCGGCGAGATCCGGGATCGGATCCTCGTGACCGGCGCGAGCACGACCTACCTCGTGAAGAAGCTCGAACAGCGTGGTCTCATGCGCCGGCGGCCGTCGGGCGAGGACCAGCGCGTCGTTTTCGGGGAGTTGACGCCGGCGGGCAAAAGGCTGATCGGTGACCTGTTTCCGGTGCACGTCGAGCACCTTCGCCAGGCCATGGCCGGCCTGTCCGTGCAGGAAAAGCGCTTGGCCGGTCAGCTGATACGCAAGCTCGGCCTGCATGCCAGGAACGCCCGACGTGGTGGCGTGGCACCCGGATGAGGGGCTGGGGGATCGGTTCGCGTCCTGTGCCGGGCGTTTTTCTGGAACCTTAGTTAGATATCTAAGCATCTATCTCGATCGCCGACCCCCTGGCCGCGGGCCACAACTTCGAGAAGGAGGAAGGGATCATGAGCAAGAACGGGCTTCAAGCGTTGCTTACACCCAACGAAAGCGTCCTTCTGTTGATCGACCATCAGCCGTTCCAGTTCGCCAACCTCCACAGCCACGAGCCGACGATGGTCGTGAACAACGTCATCGGCCTGGCCAAGACGGCCAAGGTGTTTGACGTGCCGACCATCCTGACCACGGTCGTGGAGGAACGCGGCGGTTTCCTGATCAAGGGCCTTCAAGACGTCTTCCCGGGGCGAAGCCAATCAATCGGTCGTTCATCAACGCCTGGGAGGACGGCCGCGTCGTCGACGCCGTGAAGAAGACCGGCCGAAAGAAGCTGATCATGGCCGCCCTGTGGACCGAGATCTGTCTGGCCATGCCGACGATCCAGGCGCTGGGCGAGGGCTACGAGGTCTACATCGTCACCGACGCTTCGGGTGGCGTCACCCTCGAGGCGCACGACATGGCGGTGCGTCGCATGGTCCAGGCGGGCGCAGTGCCGATGACCTGGCTGGCTGTCCAGGGCGAGCTGCAGCGCGACTGGGCGCGTGAGGCGACCGTCCCGGGCCTGGCCGAGATCCTCGCGCAGCACGGCGGCGGCAGCGGGTGGCATTTGCTTGGGAGATGCAGCTCCTCGCCGGACAACCCGGCGTGGGCGTCTGAGGCTCGCATCCTTTGTCCGGCACGCTCGAAGCCCATTTCCTAAAGCGCAGAGGAGACAAGGCCATGCCCTACAGCATATCGACGTTGCTGACCCGTAATCTTGATGACGTCTTCGGTGAAAACGATCCCGCGCGTCGGCGCGCGGCCATCGACCAGATCTACGCCGAGGATTGCGTGTTCCACGAGCCCAGGGGCGTTTACCGTGGCCGCGACGAGATCGAGCGCGTCGCTGGCGTGATCAAGGCGACGCACCCCGACTTTCGATATCAGCCGATTGCCCCGCCCGAGGAATTGGGCAATGGCGGGCGGGTCCGGTGGGTCTCGGGCCGTCCTGGTGAGGGCGCCAGCTTACGCCGGGACTGATTTCATCATCGCCCGGGACGGCCGGATTGCCGCCGTATATCTCTTTTTCGACCCGTTACCCTGAGCTCTTAAAGATATCTCGCTTACTGTTGAGGCGGCATAACCAAGGCAAGGATCTGCAAACTTCCGGCGCCATATTTTTCAACGCCGAGCCCGCAAGCGAAATCGCCCCAGGACCGATAGCCAATCGCCCCAGCGACTTATCCTCGCTGGGGCGATGTCCTTGAGGGGACATGAGGGGACAACGAAAGGGCTCGTTGGGAAGTTGAGACCGTAGCAATTTGTAGCAGGGTCAGGCGAGGGTCGTATGGGCCCTCGCACGATGTCAGGCGAGGGTCGGAGGTGGTCCTCGAGGCAGGTTGCGCCGACCGCCCCCTTCACCTGCTAAGAACTCTCGCCTTGGGAGAGGTGCGAGAGAGCGGATCGGGCGGTCTCGAAAGCCGATTTCGCCCATGCGGCTCTAACCTGAGCCTGCGAGCCGAACCCCACGTCAACGCATTCCCCGCTACGCCAGGGCCTTAAGCTCAAACCACTGGACCGGTCTGCACTGTGACCTGAGTGGACAGACGCGGACCCCATGGGGCGCGACTACCGGCACAGAGTCGGCACACGCCCTGTGGTGGGCGACTCTCTTTCAGGCTCGCTCACCTGTCCATCGCCACGAGGCACTGGGTGCACGAGCGGCCGCGAAGAGATTGAATTCTCTTGAGAGTTTCCTTCGCATCGTGGAGGCGATCGCGACGATCCCTCGCGCAGGAGCCTTTCCGGCACGAGTGTTTCGCGGACAGCCAGGTCGATGAGCCGCTCCTTCCGCTCTTTGCCCGGGAGGCGCTGCTTGATCGGCAGTTTCCGGATGTCGTCGGGACAGAACGTCGGCTGATCGACGACTTCTCTCGACTTTGGCCCTTCCTTACCTCAGCTCCGCGAGGCCCAGGGACTCGTTCGAGTGGATGGCGGTTGCGCAACACCGCGGTGTGCCCACCCGCCTCCTTGATTGGACGGGGAACCCGATGTTTGCGCTTTTGGTTTGCGGTCAGGAAACCGGCCAACGGCTGGACGGAGCGCTTTTGGGTGCTCCCGGCCACCCAAGAACACCTTCTGCCACTCGACATTCAAGAGGACGTCTTCGACCTCAACCGAACCTATCCTATTCCGGCCAGCGCACATTACGTCCAGGATCGTGGCACAGGATGGCTGGTTCACCGTGCACTGGCATGTCGAGAAGAAGAGACAAGTTCATTCCTCTTGAGAAGCAGTCGCGTTTCGAGGACGAACTGAAGAAGTACTGCATACCCGCCAAGGCATTTCACGCCGCTACGCAACGGACCTTGCGCGCCTCGGTGTCTCAGACTCCGTGCTCTTTTTCCGGACCTTGCGAGCCTGAGCAGGAGTTGGTCCGCGCGAGTGTTTCCAAAACCCACCCCTCCTTACCGGCCCGGCAGAGGCTAACGAGGAGGCCGTCATGGGGAAGCGAGTTTGCGCAGGTCCGTAGGTGGTTGCCCCTACTCCATCCTCGGTGCCGCGCCATTGCAGCGGCGAAAGCCTTCGCATCATGCGCGTTCGAGTTCGTCCCGGTCTGTTGAAGAGCCAGGCCTCGTTCTGGGCCGCTTCAAGCGTCCAATCGTGGCGCTTCGCGCCTGTGGAGTCCACGGTCGGCGGCAGTGAGTGAAGCATCGCGCAGGAAATTCCACTTCGCGTTAGCTCCAGCCCCGTTGCCTGGCTGTATGCCGCGATAACTTCCTGCCAGAGTGGCGTCGGCTGAGGGCGTGAGCTGGAACTGGCGCATCACCACCGCCCGCTCGCCGGTTGGCTCGCGTGAGGCATAGGGCTGCGGGTCTGGTGCCGGCAGGCGTTGGTAGGATCTGGGTGCGCGGCGCCGTCGGCATGGCCACCGACGTCGCGCGCTGGGCCTGGGCCGCACCGGCGCCAAACGACGTAGTGACCCGTGATTGGGGCTTGCGGGCCTGTGGCGTGCTTGATAACTTGTCGTCGACCGCAGCATCCGGATCATCTGTTCGCCACGGAGAGGCACGTTTTGGACAAGGCGACGTCGGAGCCCATTTTTCCGCCCACGCCTCAGGCGCGATCGGTCGGACGTAGTCGCCTTCGGCCCAGCAATTCTCTGCCATTGAACGGATCCCGGTTATTCAGCGACCGACAGTGGGAAAGATGCGTCCTCAAGTGGGCGGACTCCCTACGCACCAGCTACGACCGCCGTCGAGCGGTGCGGGGCGCAGGCGACAAGGGGCGAGGCGTCATCGGCATCCGACGCCAGGAGGGGACGGGTGGGACAACTACCAGTGCAAACACTATAACCACCTCTCAGCGCCGAGCGACATCTGGGCGGAGTTGGGGAAGCTTGTCCACTACACAAACAAGCGGGCGTACACCTACCCCGAAAGTATTCATTCGTAGCCCCGCAGGCGGGCGCTACGACGCTCTCCCATCTCCCTAAAGGACGGCGAGCGCCTAAGGGCTGAGCTGCTGAGAAGTGGAACGCCCATTGCGCTCGAAGAATCTCTGGAGTGGGTAGCGTTGGAAGCTGGACGTGGAGCTTCGGGCACGCATCGCGTCACTCGACTTCGGCATCTTCGACGCGATTCCGCCACTTCGGTTGCTAGACGAGCACGCGAAGACGCGATGGCACGTTGTGCGATTCGGTGGTGGTCTGCCCCCCGGCCGGAAGTAACCGCCCTCCACCTGTTCCAACAACGAATGAAGCTCGCTACATTCTGCCAACTCCTGGATGCATACGCCGAGCCGCCGAGCACGTCGCTTCCTAGACTTTCTAGCGCTCCAAGCGCACCCATCGCTGGGGGAGCACTGTCACGATTCTCGGCGAGGTTCTACGCCGCGGAATCACTGCGGGCGTTCTCACGGGACACGCTCCCGCCGGGTGAGTTTGAGAAGCTTCAGGGGAAGAAATCCATAGCGGCATACGTGATGAGCTTCGCGCCGCCCACACGGACGGCTATGCGAGGGTTGTAGCTGTGGTGAAAGCAGCGCGGCAGCTGCAGACCCAACGGGCCATGCTGCTTCTGTCTCGTTTGGGAGTCAGAGACAAGGGCGGAATGTGTCACCAGCTAGCCAACGACGATAAGGTGAAATGGACGAAGTGATGCCCGGACTCCCAGAGCGATTCATCCAGCCATTCAATGGACGCCGGTCGAGATCGGACTTCGAGCGCTGGTGCTACTGAATGAGACCTATCCTCGGTCCCTTTCGCTACAGCGTCTCGTCGTGCTGGATTATCTGATCGTCCACTCAGATGACGTTCCAGGCGGCCCTCCTGGTCTGCACCCCCAGGTTCCGCATCCGGGGAGGAACTTCTTGTCAGACGCAATGTCCTACAAGAAGGGCTGGTCCTGTATCAAAGCCGCGGCCTACTGGAACAGCGCTTTGAAACTCAAGGGTTTACTTCGCGGCGACGGAACGGACTGCGGGGTTCCTCGATGTCCCTTGCTACCAACTACGCGCTTGCTTTGGCGGGATCGGGCAAGGTGGCTCGTCTCCACCTACGCCGAAATGGAAGACGATCAACTACAGGCCTTCGCGCGCGAACACGTGGGGCGCTGGGGTGCCGAGTTCGCCCTGGAGTCCGTTCTTTGGGCGGGGACTCATGAGTCAGTTGGATTCAGCCTTCGCCGCCTCAGCCTTGGGGGCCCAAGAATGGTCGACGCCGTTGTCGACTTTGCCCAGGGCCTGAACGTCGTTGCGGGCCCCTCGGATCAGCGGGAAGACGTACATCGCGCAATGCATCGACTTCATGCTCAGGCGCCAAAGGCGCCGAAGTCAATACCGGAAGCGCAATCTTACGATCTTTGACCCTGGCGCTCGTTGAGGGAGAGAGCCGGATCGAATCGAGCCTTGCGAGGACCTGCGCGGCGGCGACTTTCTCCTACGAACTGGCGGGAGTGAGAGGACGCTCAGGTCGAAGCACGGGCAGAGAGCAGGGATACGGTGTCGCACTTTCTGCTTTCACTCTCGAATCTTGCTGGTCGTCGCGTGCGAACGAATCAGCTGGGCAAGACACGGTCGCTGAGCTTCGCGATGTGATGACCCTGATTTACGTCGACGAAGAGACCGTCATCAGCGAAAGAGTCTCCGATCTTTACGGGGCAGTACACCAGCGCGCACGGCAGAAGGCTCCGTATTTAGAATGATGTTCGACTGGTGTGGACGATTCCTCAGTTATCAAGGGAGAGAGATCCGAAGAGTCTGCGCAGTCGGCGAGAAGCGCGACTGGAGTTGTTGGACTCGCTTTTGGAACAGACCAGGTCACAGATCGCGGAGTTCAAGATCCCGGGCGATGCCTCCACATTGACTGAGGAACTAGCCAGGCTGGAGGGTCTGTTCGAGGAGGCAACAACTGTTCTGCAGGCGGAGCAAACAGTGGCATCCGCCGAGGCACGAGAGGCGCGAGGCATGGCTAGACCTGCGCAAGGTGGACTCGCGCTGGACGTTCTAACGGAGCTCCAGCAGCGCTTCTTCACTCCTGGAGGCTCAATACGCATCCGATTTGCGTCGGCTCCAGACGATTGCCGAAGCAGGCGCTGCGACTCAGCCGAAATGAACGAAGAACGATGCCCGATTTGTGGCTCTCCTGCCCAATACCATGACCGCGAGCATGGTGGCAGAAAGGTTGAGCCGGAGACAACGTGGCGAAATGCCTGTGGAGGCGGAGAGAGCGCAAAGATTCAGGTTTTGCTGCGGGACCTTGCAAAAACCATTCAGAGAGACCGCCCGGGAAATCACAGAACTTCGAATAAAGCGCGAAAACGGCGCGCGCGACCTGCGAGACGTAGGTGGTGAGATTGGCTCACGGCTAAAGCCTCGCGCGAGGCGGTTGCGTGCTGCGTTGAGGTCGACTCACGCGAATCGCGACAAGTACCGCGAGGCGTCTGCGCTTCGCGTACGAGAAGGTGAGCTTCTTGCTTTGCGGGCAGAGTCGGCGGGGCAGGGAGTACGCACATTACCGGTCGAATCCACGAGCCCAGAGGGTCAGCGCCGACGTTGTTGAGAGATTCAGCAAGGAAGTCGAGGCTCTACTGCGGACATGGCACTTTCCAAACCTCGACCGCGTCACATTCAGCGAGGACGATCAGGACCTAGTGATCTCGGGGCGCAAACGCGCAAGCCACGGCAAAGGCGTACGGGCCATTACTCGCGCGGCATTCAACCTGGCACTTCTGAAAATGCTGCCGTACGAAATCTGCCGCACCCGGGAGTCGTGCTATCGACTCACCGCTGGTCGTTTATCGAACCTGATTCGGATGAGGTCGGGTTTGCACCAGACGTGAAGACGGCCTTCTACCGCGCGCTGGCTAGCGATTTCAATGACGCGCAGGTCGTCGTCTTCGAAAACGAGAATCCGCCCCAGGACCTTGATCGTTCGGCCAACATCATCAGGTTTACTGGGACCAGTCTCGGCCGTCCTGGGTTCATTCCGGCACGAGACAAAGAAGTAGCTGAGCTAACGCTCAGGTGGCCTGTGCGAGTTAGGCGACCGGGGCCAGTCAGCGTACAGCGCCTCGGCCTGAGCCATCAGACGCAGCACGAAGGGGCTCGAAGTCTTCCTCCGCCTTCACCCTTCTCTGGCGTAGCACTCTCTTGACGGCGGAACGGATTGCCGCGCGAACGTCGTCCCTATGGCTTCGGTCCAGTCGACTTTGAGATTCGTCTTGATGTACTGCACGACCTCGTGGCTCGGAGTCGCGCAGAAACTGCTGCTGGTAGATGGTTTCGTACGTCTCGGCTTCTGCGTCGTAGAAGGCCACCTCGTCTTCTGCTAGGCCAAGCAGCTTGGCTCTAGCGTCGCTGGCCTCAAAGTCTCGACGCATCCGGACCATCTCTTCAACAACTGCTGCCGCGTCAATGATCCGGGAGTGGTAGCGCTGGGCGCGTCTTCTCCAGTAGCTCCTGAAAGACTTTTGCCTTCTCGCGAGGTTGTGCTCTCTCGCCGGTAGATCTCCTGGTGTAGCAGCTGCTCGAGGGAGCTTCAGCCTAAGGTTCTCGTGCTTTCGATCCTTGAAAGTCTGAAGTTCTCGTCCAGAATCGAGATGTCGGCCCTTTCTATCCCCGCTGCCTTGAAGATGTCGACGACACCTCGCAGACTCGATGGAGTCATCCACCAGTCCCGGACTGCGCGTTTCAACCTCACGCTTGGGCTTCCGCCCCGGGATCGCCTTCGAGGGCTGCTTGCGCACGCGCTGAAGGAATGATCCTCGTTGGCATGCGCACTGGCAGTCATCTAGGTGTTTGACCAGGACAAAGGCGGCAGTGAGGCCGAATCTCCGCCTGGACAGAGGAACCCCGTCCCGCCGTGTCGTCGTCCTCTGAGAGATGCCCGTAGACGAACGGCATACAGGTCTTCAAGGTCAATGCGAGAGAGGCCGCGCCATTTGGGCATCTAGCTTTGCCTGAGCTTCGGGAAGGCACTGACGTCGCCTCTTCAAGACACGCCTGAAGAAGAGGGGGCGGGCTCGTGTCTTCGATGTTCGGGGCGGTTCTCCCTCTCCTCCCGCCTTCTGTGTAGCGATCCGTTGGCCTCGCGAAGTTCATCCCCGATCCCGATGTAGTCGACGATGAGGCCGTGTGGCTTGTCGCGAAACACCCGGTTGACCCGCGAGATGGCCTGGATCATCGAGTTCACGCATCGGCTTGTCGACGTAGAGGCGTGTGCAGGCAGTGGGATATCCGTGCCCGTGAGCCACATGTCGCAGACGATGACGATCTTGAGCGGGTCGTCGGGATCCACCAAGCGCTTCTTGATTGCGTCGCGCTGTGCCTTGGTGGTGAGGGTGCCCAGCCTCGCCCACTCCTTTGGGGTCCTTTCCAAGGTCTCCAGTCATTACGACCTTGATCTGGGGCAGCCGGGGAGCGCTCTGAAGGGCGTCATGGAGCCGGACGCAGTTGGCGCGGGTCATCGCGACAACAAGGGCCTTGCCTTTGAGGGTCGCCGTACGGTCACGACAATGAGATAGCAGGTCGGCCGGCGAGCTCCTCCACCCGATCCTGGGCGCCTGCCGCGGCCGCCGGGGCAGCCCAGCGGCCCTTCCTTCGCTCCAGCTCGGCACTGATCGAGTCCTCCGCTCCCTCAGCGATTTCTTCTTAGGGCTCCATCGACATCATTCTCGCCCAGATGGAGCTTCACGAGCGCGGGCGTAGAAGATGGGGACCGTCGCCTTGTCCTCCTGGGAACGCGCTGATGTCGTAGGCGTGAATGATCGACCGAACACTTCTTCGGTGTCTGCGCCGCTGCAAGCTCACCGGTAGTTCCTGTGAAGCCAATCGTCTGGCGTTGGGAAGCGCCTCGCCTAGATAGCGGGCATATCCCTGCAGGAAACCATACTGAGAGCGGTGAGCCTCGTCGGCGATCACGATGATGTTTGATCGCCGAGAGAGGACTTCGTGGGTCGCCTCGCCTTCCTGCAGGCGAAACTTCTCAATCGTCGTGAAGATGACCTCGCCACCTTCCGTCTTCGAAGTGAGCGGACGGCCTTCGACGTTTTCAGCGTGTCGAACCGTCGCCGACGAGAGGAGTGCGCGGCAACAAACTGGTCGTGGGAGCTGGTCGTCTGGAGATCGGTTCCGGTCAACCGGATCGACCGCAGGCCAGGGTTCTCGAGCTCAGGCATCGCCGCCTAAGCGATTCCGACGAGGAACGCCATAGAGAGCGACTCGCCGGAGCCGGTCGTGTCGCCAGATGACGCCAATTTTCTTTTCGTTGCCGGCAAGCACTGTCTCACGGGTCTTCTTGCGCCGCCGCCTGAACGGCAAAGAACTGATGATACTTTGCTCCCTTCTTCGCGAGCTTCTCGTTGGCCTCCTCGAACAAAGATAAAATCGCGGACATACTGGAGGAGCCTCTCCTTGGGGAAGAGCCCTTCAACGAGCACTTTCCATGGAGCCACGGTTCCGGAGCTCAACAGTGCGGCCGTCGATACGATCCGCCACGGCGCGTACCACTCCTCAGCCGAGGTCCACATTCCATGGAACGTGCTGACGCCATCGCTCGCGACCGTCGATTGCGTTGAAGTCGAAGAGCTGAGGGATGTCTTGTATGTAATGCTGGATCTGATTTAGCGCGTCATCAACCGTAGGGGAATCGGTAGAGGGGTTCTTCAGCCTCGAAGAGCACGAGAGGCAAGACCGTTCACATAGACGAGTACGTCGGGGCCGGCGGTCATTCCTACCGTGCACCTTGGAGCTGGGTTCACGACCAAGAAGTCGTTATGGGTCGCTGACGACCAGTCGATCGGATGGATGTGCCGTGTGCTCGACGTGACCACCAGGCTGCTCTACCCGGACCTCGAAGCCGCGGGTTAGGAGCTGATGAAACGTGCAGTTTCGTCGAAGGGGGTCGACGTCCTCAGGCCGGCTTAGCTTCGCGACAGCCTCTTCAAGGGAGGCAGTAGGCAGGCCAGGGTAGCGGCGAATGAGCGCCTCTCTTAGTCGCGTTCGCAGGACAACTTCGTCTTCGCCTTCGCGTTCCACCTCGGAACCATGAACCCAGGTGTAGCCGAGACTTTCGAGGCGCTCGATAGTCGCGCAGCTCAAAGTCGGACTCTGCCCCGCGATGGCCACTCATCTAGGCGACCTCCGACACAACCTTCTCAGGCTTCCCCTAATGGTCACGTCACCGGAAAGCAGCGCGGGAAGTAGTGTGTCGCGCAGCCTTCAAGCGTTGCGCTCTCCTTCGCGTTGGCAACCAGACGATCGTGCAGAGGCGCGGCAAAGATTCAAAGGCCTCAATTGCGGCTGCGGATGGCACCACCACCGGTATTGGTCGAAAGTTCGCCTTGCTGATCTCTTCGAACGTCGTGCCCTCGCTGCTGCGCGAGCACCTCGTCGATGTTGTGGTGGGTCCAGCAGAACACCCAGTGACTCGAGAGCCGAGCCTCGCGCAGACCATCGCGATGAACTCCTGATTGACCGCGACGGGCACTTCGGCAGTGGCCAGGTAGCCGATCGGCGCTCGCGACGAGAGCAGGACGGTTCCCGGGCAGGAGTCCTGAGCTGATCTGTGCGAGCCCTCCTCGGTGATGTGACGCTCAGAGCCTAGGACCACCGGGTCTGAGAGACGCCGAGAAGATCACGCGGAGTGACCCAACAGAGATCCCCGTTCCAGCGGGGCTCACCGGTTCGCGGTGTGGAGCCACCAACGACCCGGACCTCTGCGCCGATGGTCGAGGTTTTCCACTCCGCTCGGGATCGGACCCAAGTCGGAGTCCTCAAAGTGTTGGGGAAGTGCGGCATCGCCGAGTCGGGTACGGCCACGGGCTTCCGCCACGTCTCGCTTGGCCTGCACGGGCTCAAAATCTACGAACCATGAGCTGAATAGGGCCGATGTAAGCCCCTCGAGCGTCCGGTTCATGCGACTGTTCAGCGCGATCTTTCGTCGAGGGTCACCAACAGTGATCCGATCGCCTCTTGACGGGGCTTGGGCGGAAGGAGAAACGGAAGGCCTCGATCCTCGACGGTGCCGTATGGAGGATCTTCGTCCCGGTAGATGAGGCCACTAATTCCTCGTTCAATTTGCGCCACAGAAAAACGTAGTACAAGAACCTGTCGTCAATCAGAATGAGGTTCCTTATGATGACTGCCTTGCCCATCACCGCTGATTGTGGAGAGGTAACGGCGCCCGTCGTCAGGAATGACGTGCGGGTATCGCCGGGAGTCTCACCACCCGGCGTCTGACACGTCGCGACGACCAGTATGTCTCCCGGATTCAGCTCCGAACTCGCGGGGATACTCTCCCGGTACTCCTGTGGTGTCCGTGGACTCGAAACGAAATCCGCCGGTGTAGCTGAAAGTTGCCTATTGCGACGACAATCGGGCGGCCGCTCAGCTCGGACGAGAAGGGAGTCGCTCTTGAACGGCCAACCGTGTTTGATCTGCACGAGGTCGCCGAGGCGAACGTCGGCCCAGCCGTCAACCCCCACTCGAGACCTCCGTGAGTTTTTTTCGCGATGGTCTCGCTCAAGCGGGTTGCCTCCGAGAATTGCGCCTTGAGGCGTCTCTGACCAACTGCGGATAGCGCTCCTCGAATGGCTCGCCCTCGTCGTCTGTGGAAGCGCCCCACGCAGCAGACCGGGAGCAAGGGCGTATCGATACGAGCGAATCTCATCGACCTGAGCGACCTTACAGAACCCAGGCACTTCGCCAGGCAGGGACGTGTGCCGAAGTCGCCGGATAGGTCGACGCAATGCGCTCGATCTCGTCGGGGAGACAGCTGCTTCTGTTTCCTGGATCCAGGAATCAGGGTGCCCAACCCTCGTCCGTCGACAAAGTACCTCGCCAGTTCGCTTGCGGAAATCCGGCAGCGCCGCTCCGGTTTCTTGAGGAGGAACCAAAGCGAGCAGGGAATCTGGGTATTCGGCGAAGAGTTGCCCTGTGAGCTGCACAACGCAGTCGACGTGAGTCCTGTTCGACAAGGGCCTTCCGAACCTCTAGCCGGGCCAGTCTCGCTGCTCGATAGCTCACCCGTGGCCATCACGAAACCCGCCGTGCCGCCCTCCTGCGAGGTGGCGAGAGGAAGTGGAGGATCCACATGGTGTTCGCGTTTCGCTTGAGCGAGCGGCATGCGCTCGCCTTGCCAAGGACGAGGCGTGGGTCCTTGTCCGCGATCTTGTCTGCACCCCACCCATTCTCGCCTTTCGCGCCGTCGTTGAATGGCGGGTTCGCGAGGACGTAGTCGGCCTTCAATGTCGCGTGCTTGTCGTCGAGGTATGAGTTGCCAAGCTGTATGTTTCCGTCGAGGCCGTGGATGAAGAGGTTCATCCGGCATGAGTCTGTAAGTGAAGTCCTTGCTCTCCTGGCCGAAGAACGAGAGTTGGTGACTGTGCTTGGTGAAGATGTCGCTCTGCACGAACATGCCGCCCGAGCCGCAGCACGGGTCGAACACGACGCCCGTTGTGGGCTCGAGCATGGCGACGAGCGTCTTGACTATGCTCACCGGTGTGAAGTACTCGCCTCCGCGCTTACCCTCGCAGCGAGGCGAACTCGCCGATGAAGTACTCGTAGACTCGGCCGATGTAGGTCCTCGCCGCCGTGGTCGGAGTGCAAAGACGTCCTTTGCAGAAGAGATTGATGAGGCCGCGGAGGCTTTCCGCGGTCATGTTGGACCCGGCGTAGATTGGCGGGAGAAGGCCACGGAGCTTCTCAGGGGCACCTTCGTTCAAGGAGCTCCAACACCTTGTCGAAGCCGGACCTTGATGTCGTCCGCTTGTGCGGCCTTTCGGATGTTTTCCCAGCGCGCATCCTCCGGGACGATGAAGGCACCAGCACTTCGGTACTCGTCGGCGTCCTCGAGAGCGCGTTTGTGCTCAAAGTAATCACTCTTCTTGTCGCCAATGAGAGACACCAGTTCTGCACGGCGTCGTTCGATAACGGAGGGAGAGGAAGCGCAGGAAGATGATCGGAAGGACGGTAGCGCTTGTAATCGGCGGGCTCGATGGAACTACAGAGTGTGACCGCGGCCTGCCAGAGCTGCTTTGTCGGGTCGGTTATGGAACCGTTCACTGCGGTACTCGTGTGAGCATTTGCTCTTGTGCCTGCTGCTTTGGCTTTTGCGCACTCCTGCGGTCTTGGTCATTCGTCGGCCTCTTCCTCGTAGTCGTCGAGCACCGTCTCTTTCATGTGCGCGAGGCTCGGCTGTTGGCCAAGCTCTCGAAATGCTTTCGTAGGACAGGTAGGTGCAGGTCTCGGAGAGCGGGCCGCGTTCGAGAAGCGAAAAAGACGGGACGGCGAATCTCCTGCAGCACTTTCTCCCGTCGTGCGTTGGGCGCGACAATGTGGAGTTTGATCTCCATGTTGGGCTGGAGCGCGAGCAGGTCCGCCATGCGGAGGATGCCCGAGTAGACGGAAGTCGTGTGCTCGACCTCGAAGGCCCGGCGGATGGAGCGGCCCTTCAGCCAGAGAACGTCTATTTGCTCCACGCGTCTTAAGGGTCGTCTCGTCGTAGTTGAGGGGGTAGGCGCTCGAGGCGGCTTCTTGCTGATCGCCCTTCCACTCACCCTCCACGGCTGCGCGGTCACTGCGCGGAAGCCACACATCCATGCCCATCTGGTCGCCAATCTGCGCGAGGAGAGCCTGCACCTGGATTGACTCAGCGAACTTCCGTCGGCGCGGGTCCTCTGGGGAGGCAAGCTCTTCGTCATGGTTCTCGGGCACCGTGACCGGTGACGTCCCGGTCGACGCGGCGGACGCGATGATGTGGCCCAACTTCCTGAGGTCGGCCTCCGTGAACCGGATACTCTCTTCCGTTTGCCTTCTGCGCGTTAAGGAGAGACTCCGAGGAAGTGGCCGTCCTCGTCGGTCAGCTGGACCAAGCTCGTGCGCACTTTGCCTGTCAACGCGACGTGCCGCGCTTGTGACCTCGGGTGAAGGAGAGTTCCCGCCAGACACCTTCTTCGAATATCGGGACTGCCTTGGCGAACGGGTAGCCACACGCATCGAGACGGACGTGGAAACGAACCGACGAAGGGGTCGGCTTCGGGGTAGGAAGAAGATCGGCTTGTCGTCCTCAAATGGGCCGTCAACAACTTCGAGCACGCGCCGAACCATCGGGAGAGCTTCGTCATCGCAGCGAGACTTGAGCTTTGTCCCCAGGGACTTATTCTTCGGCTCGCGGCCTCCTATGCCGAGGCTCAAAAGCCCGAGGCTGGTCTGGTCCGACTTTGCGAACGCTTCCCAGAAGGTTTCCGGGCCGAAGAGGTCGAGGAAGCAGGCACATCAGGTCACCACTTCGCCTCAAACTCTTCCACCGCGCAGGTCCGTGAGGTTGAGGGTGGCCGGCGGTCGTGCTGAGCCGATCGTGCCCGAGATCTTCTTCACTGGCCGCAAGGGAGATGCCCTTCTGGAGCAGCAAGCGTTGCGAACGTGCGCCGGGGACGATGGGGCGTCACGTCACGAGACACCTTTATGCTCGATCGGCGGCGACCTTCTTAGCACGACCTTCTGGGTTTGCCGCTCGCCAGCGGGCCGCTCATTCTTGTAGGCGAAGTAGGGCCTCAGGAGCTGCCCGGACTCGAGGGACTCATCGGCACGGCGCGTTGCTTCGAGCGCTTCCCGTGAGGGCCACCTCGCCCTTGACCCGCAGCTCACGACTCCCGGGGCCAAGCGATGTTCTCAGGTCGCAGGGCGGCAGAGCCGGCGAAGAAACGCGAAGACCCAGTGTCGAGGAGTGGTCCAGACGACCAGCTTCTCCTCGGAGGTCACGCACGCGTTAGCGAGTCGGTCAGACTTCCTCGCCGGTTAGGGCCGCTCGGACATATTGGTAGGCCATGGTTGCCCACCTCCTGGCAGTTCCGCACTTGGGCTGCGATTGCGAATAGGGTTCGCCTTCCTTCTTCGAAGGCAACCTAGCACGGCTCCTCGGCCGACAGCGCCCGAAAGCCCCCTTTGATAGGCTTTCCAAGGTGTCGAGGCGTGGTCACTGCCGCCGTCGGCCCCGGTCGACGACGGGGCAGAGTTCGCCAGCCTTCTCGTTGCGGAAGGCGAACTGCGCCGAGGGTCGCGGCTGGCTGCTCGAGTGCCCTCCTAGTTTTGAGTCGGCGACTAGGGGCGGTGCGGCTTTACGCGGCAACAACGCGCAACAAGCGGCACTGGGTGGCCATGATGGCTGAGGAACGGAACTTGCCACCTCAAGTCCTCGAAACAGATGCTGCTCTGATGGTTCGAACACAAAGCGAGCGATGTGTCTCGGTCGCGCGACTAGCCAGGGCGATGCGCCCAGCGCATGTGCGTCCCTTGCGGCCGGGAGCACAGGCCGTCCCCGTGCCCGATGCCTATCGGAAGCTTGACGACTGCCGGACTCTCGTCGAGCCGGCGCCAGGCAATCGTCGCCGATCGCCGCGTCGAGAGCGTCAGCGTAGACGTCAGTCGTCGCCAGCTTGCAGGTGCCGGAGCAAGTCGCGAACGTCCTCCGGTCGAGAGCCCGGCGTCTAGGGCATGCACGGCCTGCCCAGAGTGCCGAAGGGAGTGAACGTTGAAGCCCGGGAGGCAGTCCGCCAGACTCCGGCATACTGCTTCCACAGCTGCCACACCCCGGGCGCGGGACAGCGATCCTTGCCGACCAGCGAAGAGGAGCACCGCGCTCAGGGCGCCATTTTCGGAAAGCAGCGTCCGAAGAAGGTCACGTGGGACGCGATGTATGTGCGCGTAAGACCGTTCTTTAACCCCACCTGGATGGTGATCTCCCAGCGGTCCCGGTTTCAGGGCGCGGGCGGAGAGTGAGCACGCCTCGGACGCCCTCGTGGCGCCGCCCCGACCGCGTGACCGCGCCGTGAATGGGCGTGGGTGGTAAAACCGGTAGATGAACGCGAACAGGAGTCGAGTCGCGGACGGCTCTCTCGCGGGATGGCGCGCAGAAACCGGCGCGCCTGGTCCTGGTCAAGGTACTTGATCGTCCGCTCTTCGCGAGTTTTTAGCGCCCTCCGATCCAGCGGTCTCACTCCTGGTGCCCTGGCAAGTCCTTCCAGACGGCCTCCTCTGCCGCAACTCGACATTAACAGTATAGCTGTTCTGTTAAACTAGTCAACCCTCCCGCTCGTCAGACAGCCTTTAGCCGCTGGGACGGCCCCGGCAACTACTGGATTCGACCCCTTGCCGCCGGCCGTGAAGGGCGGTGTCCTAGTTCGCTGGACTCAAGATCGAAGGGCGTCGCACCACACCGAGCCCCCAAGGGGGTTAGCGCCTCCCGGGGCTCATCGTTTGGTCCGAAACCGTGGCAGCCGCGGTAGCAGACCCTCGAGACCGGGGTCGGAACCGGACCAGCGAAGGGACAACAGAGGCTCGCCCTGCCAAACAAGTCAAGTCCAAGCGCACGAAACTCGTGGGGGAGGCATACCCCCAGCCGGGCTGGAAAAAACCCACCTGGCTGACCGACAAATCCCCGGCGGGTTGAGAACTAAACAACCCTCTCGCCAACAGAGCCCTTGCCCGCTCTCTTCCGGTGCATCGGGGGCGCACGCAAGTCCCTTCTCGCCGGCAGGCATTGCTCGACAGCTTAACCAGGCTGTCTCCGGCTTGATCCCAGCTCCTGCGCTGTCGCTCCCTAGACGAACGCCCCGCACGCCGCAGCTGGATAACATGCTGTCCCCCTTGATCTTGGGACGACGGTCCCAGTAAACACACGGTTTGGGGTTGGTTTCTGTCTTTCAATAAACAGAAGACTGCACCCTCCCGGGTGTCCCGAGGGGACAGGGGAGGAGGAGGTAGCTCTTCTATGTGCGCGGTTTTCACCCCAGTTCCCCGTGCCACTTCCTCGTTGACCGCCCAACCGAGGAGTGCAAGTGCAAGTAGGGCAATGAGTAGGGCCAGAAAACCTCCGGAAACGAGGGTTTGGCAGGACGGGCGATCTAGGCCAGACAGCCAGAACAGTGCGAGCACCCCTGCGATAACCCGCCACGGAAACTTTAGGACCCCAAGAGCGACGGTTCTCAGTAGGTCACACCTGCCCCTTGACAAGGCGGGTTGGGAAGTACTCCGCGATCCAGATCCATGCCGCTGCTGCTCGGAGGTAGTTGTACTGGTAGGGGGTTGCGTTCCCCAATCCCTCCATCTCGGGTGCCCTTCTCATCCAAGATGCTTCTCGCCGGCAGGCATTGCTCGACGCTTAACTAGGCTGTCTCCGGCTTGATCCAGCTCGCATGTCGCTCCCCAGGACTGGCACGGGTCACCACCATCCCCACTATCGCCGGCCTTCCAGCGGCGGAGGTCAATCGGTCCCGCTGGTGGAGGAACGCGCCGAGAAAAGCCCAAGCCCAGTCTCATCTCACTGCGGCGTATAATCTCGCGCCAAATCCGGGGGCCGCAGGAGCCCCTTATCGCGCTGACGCAGGCCGCATCCTCTACGGCGGCGGCCGTCTCGGGAGGCCCTCGCCATGAAGGCCCTGGCGGCTGGTGTCCTCGCGCTGTGCGCGCTCTACTCATCACCGGCGTTTGGCGATGTCGTCGCCGATCATGCCTGCTGGTGGTGTTGGTGATGTGGGCTGGACGGCGATCATGGCCAACGGAGATTATTGGCGCCTGCATGATAGAGGCGGATGCGGGCCCATGCAATGCCGGGCCTTCCTTGGGTCTACGCCGGCAATCTCTTCGACAACGCTCAGCACCCTGGAGGGCCGGGTGTCGGCGTTGCGGCGGAGGAACAACGACAAGAACTTCCTGGCCGTGGGATATCAATGGCGACATGATCCTCTCAGGGCAACTCCCAACCAGTGTTCTGGGGGAACATCTTTGCGTTGAAACCGGGCGACCGGCCGGCTATCGCGTTGCCTCAGTCAGTGGTAGTGAGGTCGTATCTGGCGGTCATCTGCGACGGACGACGAGCTCTATGTCTATACCGCGGGATGCGCCGCGTGGCTCGGTCCACTGCCATCAGCCCCACGAGCCTGCTCCGCCGCAGCTGGGGGCGAGACGAAGACCGGTACCGATAGGAGCCCGTCATGCACACTGCTCGTGCGTTCTTCTACGTCTGCAGCGGGGCCGTTCCCTGCCGCCTTACCATCTTGGGGCCTCGGAGCGCGGGGGGGGCGCAGGCCCTGGGGGTGGAAAGCATAGCGCCGCGAGCGGATCTACCGCCGCCATTGGGCGGACGGTACAATGACCTTCTTAGCGGGGATAATACAAGGCCCCCGGTGCCCGGGTCCGCCTCGATTGTGGCGGTTGACGGCAACGTCAGCGGCAACCAAGTCTTGCTCGCGGACGGCGACGCCTATCTGTTCAAACCGAGCGCCGGGAGCTGACCTTACCAAGGGAATGTCTTTGAGGCGCTGTCCCCGCGCGCGCGGAGTCGCGTTCGGAGCGCCCAAGAGCCGCTACACAGCGCGCCCGGCCGCGCAGCCGACGACGCAGGATCGATAGCGGGCCCGCTCTCCAAGGAGGTGCACTGATGGATCCTTAATGACAAGGACTCCTCTCGCGACGAGAAGGTCGACGAGCGTGACGTCGAGGCCTTCATTGACGCGATGGACGAATGCAGAGCGCCTGAAGAGGCAGGCTCGGTCACAGGACAAATGGCTAAAGCTCTGATTTGGCTTCTTTCGAGACAAAGCGCAGAAAGTGCTCAGAGCGTGACCAAGACTCCTTCTATGCGGGGCGCAATCAGCCCCTGGAAGCACGTCGCTGACACCTGGAGCTCGATGCGGCAGAGATGGACCAAGAGGACTGGGAGCATTACCCTCGATCTGGGAAAACCGACAGACTAGAAGACGACGCGCCGCCCTTCCGTGACGCAGGGGCGCGGGCCTCCGTCGCGGCGAAGGCCGTTGGGCCCGGATTCGCAGGACACATCGGACTAACGCTGATGATGGTGCAGCGGCCGGCCGGAGGTTGGCGCTCCCGACGGGTGCTTGACCGGTCCAGGCAGGTGGGGAGGCCGGCACGCCCGCCAGCCTTCTTCGCGCACGGCGCCTGGGCGACTGCCTCCCAATCATGGGAGTAAGCCGGTCGTGATTGCCCTCGCTCTAACCGACGGTAGACTGGTTTGCCTTTTTTTCAGCGCCAACCCGGCAGCGACCACCGATCAACCCTGACTCCGACCGACTGGGGGTGCGCGAAGTCTCCGCTAAAGGCAGACCACTGGTACTTCGTGCTGAAGCGCCAAACTCCGCGCTGGAAGATCGGTTGCGGCGGGCGGTTCATTCTGATACGAGGTCATGTAGGACAGCAGGGGCATTGGCTGAGTTTGGGAAGGGCCAACGGTGCAAACTCAGCTACGAGCATGATTGACCGAGTGCGCGGATTTCGTGCGAGACACACGGCCGAGACCGTGCCGCCGCCGGACGGTCGCCGTCAGCGGGCGCGCGGTGAAAAAGGGACCCAGACGACCTGACTCAGGTGATGCGCGAGGGGAGGCTGGCAAGTCCGGGGTCCATAGAGCGGGGCGTCTTCATATGGGTCCCCTCGCGTTCATGTGCTTACGATATCAGGCGCGCCGCGCCGTGAATGCCATGCATGACGGAGGGGGGAAAGCCCTGAAACGGAAACGGGGATATCGCCGCCTTGCCCGACACCGAGCGCTCTGCAAGACCCGGTGAAGGCATTCTTCAGGGAAGCGGGCCTCATCCTTGATGTTACTGCGCGCATATTTGCGACTGGTTAGCGAACGCCTACGAGTAGCGCCACTTCGGTACGTCCTAGACGGGAGCGTGGGCTGCAGAACTCGGTGAGGGCGGATTGGTGACTAGGGAGTCAGCCAAAGAGTTCTTGTCGTCGTTGGAGAAGGTCGCCCCTTCACGAAGGGCAGCCCCGCCAAGACGGCGGAGGAGGTCGCGTCGAATGGGGCAGAAGTGGCCAGGAGGGACATCATGAGCTACCTAGCGCTCGGCGCCGCAGAACTCGTGTTTGTTCATTCGATTGTCGACGGGCGCAGTGCTTGAGTGTTGCAAGGCACTAGTCCTGCTCGACCCGCAATAAGTGTTCAACGGGGTAGCGAGGAGTCAGGTTGAGTTGGGAGCGGTCCAGCCGGAGGGATACGACAGTATCCCCTCGCGGGCGGCTTGACAAGCACCTCGCCAAACTGGAGAGAGAGTCTCTATTGACGAAGACGGACTATATTGGCAGCCCAGGACCAGTGGATCCTGGCCAAGGACTACATGTTTGACGGCAGTGAGCTTTGGTGAGGATGGGACGCGCTACGCCATGACATTATTCATCTGACGGCATTCTGGCTGCGGCCCGAATGCGACGGACAGACTTGCAGTACCTGCACTAATTGGTGAGTACTTACCAACACCGTAAAACACATCGTACAGGATTGACTTTCCTTGACGAAGACATATTTGCGAGCGAAGTCCGCAAGATGCGCCTCAGGTCGTATCCTCACAAGACGCCTGATTGCGCGTATTCGGCGGGCCTGGAGCTCGGCTAGCGTCCACGGACAATCGGTCAGGGAGTTAGCATGGGGAGGAACCTCTCGAGCGTATGCGGTCGGCACGTGTGCGGTTGTCGAGCGTCCAGGCGGCCATCGCATCCGGTCGCACCCTCCACGCCGCCGGACGGCACGTGATTGACCCGGGGCAGGAAAGCATGGCGGGGCAATGGGCAAATCTTGAACCGCGTGCTCCCTTTGCGGGTGTGACGATGTGACGATTGCAGATGATGACTATGGGGGAATAGCCACTCTTCTTCTGAGACCCCGGAGGTTCGCCCCCTCTGCAACGTCACTACCTTAGTCACGTCTCGCGCGCGACCTCACCGCTGCCAGGCCGAACCGCTCCATGATGCCCTTGGCTCGCGCCTCCGGCCTAATGGAGCCGCTCTATCGCTAGCTTGAGAGTCTCCGGGAGAGGCCGTCTGGGTGTCCCCCGCACATCACATAACGGTGAATGCCGACGACGTCCGTAACATGTGGTAGGTCAACGTGTTAAAGTGGTCACTAATGGGAGAAGTGGCAGATATGGCATAACTGGTTTATGAAACTGGGAGCCGAGGTGGGCCCGAACGTCGAAGTGGGCCTTAGCCTCGCGCGGGAGATTAAAGGTGATCCCCGCCGGACCAGCCTGTCACTAGTACCTGAGTAAAAAATCCTCGTACGGGACCCGTCAGAAGTCCTCAACGGGGTTGGGTGACGGTCAAGAGCAGCAGCCAGGGAAAGACCTTGGCGGCTCCCTTGGCGCGTCGCCTTTTTTCGTTGTATTCTAACGGGAAGTGCCATGACCGCGCAGGATTGGGAAGATTCGGTTATCAGATTCCGTCATGATCAGAATGTCGCTGGGGCTGAGGGTCCAACTGGATCGCCGACCGCGCAGAACTGGACCGCAGCACAATCAGCACGTACAGAGGGATGCCGGGCAAAGAGGCCGAGCAAGAGGAGAGCTTCTGAGGGCATGGCGGGCCGCCCGCTTGTTCCCAAGCTGGCGAAGGAATGCCGCGCGCACTCTACAGATCACAGCTCTAAATGATCTGGGTGCGGAATGAGCGCGGCAGCGGTTCCCGTGGCAAACATCCCGTGCTGCAGCGAGAGCAGCATGCAGTCGCCTCGGACTGCGGTTGCGGTCACTTCCAGATCTCACCTTGCCTGAGCGGGAATGGCTTGTGAATGGGCTCTGGCCGGAGAGCGCCGTCGGGTTCATCGAGGCCCTCCGAAGGTGGGGAAGAGCTGGCTTGCTCTTGACCTAGCTATTTCGCTTCGCCTCAGGCACTCCCTTTCTTGGTCGAGAGGTGAGGGAAGACGGGCGTCGCTCTCACTATTTTACCGGAGAAGAGTTCCTGGGTGATTCGTAGCGAGCCCGCGCGGACAGGCTGCTCAGCGGGCGCGGACTGACGAGGGGAAGCCCCCTTGGCGACCGGCTTCATGCTGTCGGACTTCCCGGTTGCCCCTCGAAGCAAAGTGAGCCAAGACCTACTTGTCGACGGGGTGAAGCGAGGGGGGCCCGTCTTTGGTGGTCCTGGACCCAAGCTGGCGCGGTTCCTAACAGAGGCCGGCGAGAACTCTGCCTCCGAGATGCGGATCGTCACAAACTTCATCAGGCAGCGCCTGAATCGACGAGGTGAGGTTGCGGTTTGCGTCGTGCACCACACGGATAAGAAAGGCAGTGGACTTCGAGGCACCGGCGACCTTCGGGCCTTGAGCGAGGTAACACTCCTGACCAGTGGGTCCTCTCCAAATCGGGTCAAACTCGAGGTGGAGATGCGAGGAGCGCGAGCCTCGAGCCCCGCGCTGTTATCGAACTGAGGGCCCTGGAGGACGGCGGGGTCGCTTGGCACGACTCGGCGGCGACAGCAAAGAAGTGGTGCTCTGGGCGTTGCGAAACAGGCCCTCCAGACGGCGGGTGCCGAAGGAATGACCGTCGACAAGGCCAGGGCGATACTGGGCGTGCGCGTTGGCCGGAAGCCAAGGCACTCCTCGAAGTCTCGCCGGGGCAGGCAGCTTCAGCCAAAGGGCGGGTGGTATTCTGCCGGATGTACCTCCCGAGACGTAGGCCCTGGGTGCCCAGCACCCTTCCCGCGTCGGGAAGGCCGATGACCGGGGCGGTCCTCCCGCTTGTCGGAAGCCCCGGAAGGACCGATGCACAACCGATCGCCGCGCCAGCCGCTGCGCCGTCCTTCCCAGTTTGGGAAGTCGTTGGAAGCCGCATTCTCCAGCCTTCCCTCCCGCGGGGGCCTTAAGAAGGCCCCACGGAAAGGAACAGGGGAGAGTTCTGGTCAGGACAACGGTTCGGGGAGCGTCCGTCTCCGAGCTGCCGAATCGCCCGAGCGTTGCAGTGACGGAGCAGCGCCACGGCGGGCCGGAACACCCCCTCTTGTCGACTACGGGGCCGACCTGCCCTTCCTGCCACGGTTGCTGACCGTGTCTGAGGTGGCTGAGGCACTTCAGGTCAGTCCGAAGACCGTCCGTCGACTGGCGGCCTTGCAGCGCATTCGCTTGCGTTCGATTCCGGGCGCGCTCTACGGTTCCTTCAGGCGATTTCCTTGCGTGGCTTTCGGCGAGAAGGGAGGGCTGAGCGAAATGCCGAAGCTGCCGAGGGGAATGTTCAAACGGCGTTCCAGCTTCTACGTCCGGCTGCATGAGGGCGGGAAGGATCGCTGGATTAGCCTGGGGGCGGATTACGAGGCCGCGTGCCGCAAGTTGCGCGAGATCCGGCTCGGGGTCGTAGAGGAGAAGGGGTCACCGTCGCAGAGGCGGTCGACCAGTACCTGAAGGTCTACGTCCCGACCCACCGGAGCCCGTACAACATCAAGCACTCGGCCAGTGCCTGCCGGCGATACCTGATTCCGTTTCTCGGGCGCTATGCGCTGGCCAAGGTGGGAAGGACGACCTGCGCAAGTATCGGCTCTGGCTCGAGCGGCACGATCTGAGTCCGCAATCGGTGGCCCACCAACTCGGGAGGCGAGGTGCTTCTTCAACTGGTGTCTCGATTGCGACATGATCGACCGCTACCCGATTCCGCGGCGGCTGCTGCCGCGGATCCAGGAACGGCCACCGGATCGGCTGATGGACGACGGAGGTCGAGGCGGTGGTGAAGATCCCGGAACCGTACGGGTTCGTGGTTCGGCTGGCGCTGGGAACCGGGATGAGGTGGGGGAGCTGACGCGGGTGAAGTCGTCAGACATCCGCGATGGGATCCTGACCATCCATCACACGAAGAGCGGGGAAGGTGCGGCGGGTGCCGCTTCCGCCCGAACTCCAGCGACGAGGTGACGCACGCGAGTCGGGAGACTGGTCGCGTTCGCTTCACCGGGCCAGTTCAACACGCGGGTGCGGATTCTGAGCCAGGTGTCGCGGTTCCACATGCATCAGCTGCGGCACACGTACGCTTGCCGCTGGATCGAGCAGGGTGGTAGTCTCGCCGCCCTTCAACAACTCCTGGGGCACTCTCGTCGATCGTCACCACGCAGCGGTACGCGCGGCTTCTGGACTCGGCGGTGTTCGCCGGAGGCGAGGCGACTTTCGGGACAGAATGTAGCAAGAGCTGTAGCAGGGCCTCTGGAGTTGTCTCTGAAGGTCAGGACGGAACTGCCTCTGCATCTTAGGGATGGCGGCATAGCCAAGTGGTAAGGCGAGGGTCTGCAAAACCCTTATTCCCCGGTTCGAATCCGGGTGCCGCCTCCAACTTATTTGTTTCCAAGCCCCCGTTCATCGGTTACACGCCGAGATCCACCGAAGACGTCGCCAAGCCGTAGCAGGCTACCGGCGCGCCGCGGGCCGCCGCCGCGCCGCCGCCCCGAGCCGCGGCCGCCGTCCCGAGTCCGGCCGCCATCCTTGCTGAGGACTTGCGCAGCGACTCGACGTAATCCCTGGCCTCGGCCAGCCCCATGCCGCGATCTCGACGCGCCAGGGTCACGGCGTCGACGATCTGGCCGGCCGCGGCCAGGCTCGCAATCGTGCTCGCGGGTGGATGCGGGGGTCGCGGGTCAGCTCGCGGATGCGGGCCACCAGCCGCTCGCACACCTCGCGGTCGAACTCCCGCCCGCTCGAGAGCGGCATCGACCCCTCCCGCGTCACCAAGACCACTCGGTAGCTGAGCAGCCGTCGCCTGGAGTCGTTGTCCTGGTCGACTTGGAGCGTCACGTCTCGAATGTCGGTCAGCGGTGTCGTGCCCCTGGCGGGAGCCGATGAGCCGCTTCCGCGCCCACGTCATCCGGCCCAGGGCGGGCTCGAACACGAAGGTGCGGTCGGGAACGAACGCAGCGAGCGAGAGGGCCAGCACGGAGACGAGCCCGCCCGCGAGCAGTGTTCTCGTGTCCCCGCTGCCCAGGGTGAGTCGCGTCGCGATCAGCGCGGCGGCCAGCAGGCCTCCGGCGGTCAACGAGCCCCAGCGGAGCAGCGTCATACGCTCGCTCAAAACGAGCGCCCCATCAGGCCGGTCGTCGATTGTCACCACGTCTCCCGGGCGCCATCGAATGGCGGCGCCCTCGTCCGTTCGATTGAGAACCAAGATCCGTGCCGTCGTGGTGGGCTGGGAGGATGCCTCCCAGCCACGGGGAAACTGAGGGCCGAGGGGACACGCGGTTCGATGGAGCCTCTCTATCGAGGCCCGGCGAATGCGAGGTGCACCGGAGGATTCGCGGCATGCCCGCCGCTTCCCGCCCCGCGCCACGATCCGCTAGATTGCCCCAATGTCCCTCGCTGCCGGCTCCCGCCTCGGGCCCTACGAGATCGTCGCCACGCTCGGCGCGGGCGGCATGGGGGAGGTGTATCGGGCGCTCGACCCCAGGCTCGGGCGCGAGGTGGCGCTCAAGGTGCTCCCTGAGGCATTCGCGCGCGACCGGGAGCGCCTGGCCCGCTTCGAGCGCGAGGCGCGCACGGTGGCGGGATTCAGTCACCCCAACATCGTCACGCTGTTCTCGATCGAGGAGGACGCGGGCGTTCGGTTCCTCACCATGGAGTTGGTCGAGGGGCAGACGCTCGACCGGCTGGTGGTTACGGGCGGGCTCCCGCTCGCGCGCGTCCTGGACCTCGCGATCCCGCTTGCCGAAGCGCTGGTCGCGGCCCACGCGCGGGGCGTCGTCCATCGGGACCTCAACCCCGCGAACCTCATGGTGACGCGCGAGCGCCGGGTCAAGGTGCTGGACTTTGGCCTCGCCAAGCCCGCGGCGGACCGTCCGGCGCCGGGTGGCAGCCAGGCGCCGACCCAGGACTCGCCGCTCTCCAGCGCCGGCGCGGTGCTGGGCACCGTGCCCTACATGGCGCCCGAGCAGGTGCGCGGCGCCGCCGTGGACGCGCGCGCCGACCTGTTCTCGCCCGGGGTAATGATCTACGAGCTGGCCGGCGGGCGGCGGCCGTTCACCGTGTCCGGAACTGTTGACAGAGGTGCGAATGGCTCGCAAGCTGCTCTGAGAGGATCGCCGCCGCGGCAAAGCGCGAGGATCGAGACGCGGGGAGACACGTATGAGTGTAGCTTCGACGTAGGCGCACAAACCAGGATGGGACTCGGAGCATGATCACTGAGACGTTCGAGTACAGGACAAGACCTTGGGCGACACGGATTCCATCGTCATCGTCACGAGTCCGGCTGTCTTCTGTCCCACGAGCACGACCACGCTCCTGTTGCGTGCAGTTCGCCAATCCGTCCATCCATCCGCATGCACGATCCTCGATCTCGGCTGCGGCTCCGGCGTGGTGGCGGTGGTGTTGGCGAAGGTCATCCTGCCAAACGCGGTGATCCATGCCTCAGATGTCAGTGAAGACGCTGTGCAATTGGCCGGGCGGAACGCCGCCGACCATCAGCTCGCCGTCGATTGCCGATGTGGAAGCCTCTTCGAGCCATGGGCAGGAAAACGATTTGATGTCATCGTCGAAGACGTCGCGGGCATGGCTGAGCCGATTGCGCGGCATTCGCGCTGGTATCCGCCCCACATCCCCAGCGACGCGGAAGAGGACGGCACGCGCTGGATTGCGTGCATCCTGTCGCAGGCGCCGGAGTTTCTCGCTCCAAATGGCCAGCTGTTCTTTCCCGTGCTCACGCTGTCCAATGAAGCCAAGATACTGGACATCGCGCGGAAGCACTTTGTCAGTGTGACGCTGCTCGCGGAGCAGTGGTATCCGCTTGGAGATGACTTGCTGCCTCATCTGGACTTGATCGAGGATCTCATGCGGCGAGGCCAGGTCGAGATCAAGCAGAAGGGCAGTCGTTGGTTGTGGGCAACGAAGATTTACCTGGCCATCACGTAAGTACGACCTAGAAGTCGCCGTTGCCGCCCGTAACCGCCGGCGCCCGCCGCGGCCGGCGATGTGAGGGGACGCGCATCGCATCCGCCGGGGACTCGGCGAAAAACGCCAGGGGCGGCGTCCCTGCGGACACCGCCCCACGGCGCGAGGTGGTACCTCGAGCGTCCTAGGCCTTGCGAACGTTCGCCGCCTGCAGCCCCTTCGGACCGCGGTTCACGTCGAACTGGAGCGACTCGCCCTCGGCGAGCGTCTTGAACCCGTCGCCGCCGATGGCCGAGAAATGGACGAACACGTCCTCGCCGCCGTCCGCCTGCGTGATGAAGCCAAAGCCCTTCGCCTCGTTGAACCACTTCACGGTGCCACTAGCCACTTGAAACTCCTGTTGTATCCGGGTCCAAAGACCCGCACTTGCCGCGTATCACGCCGCGGCTGCATCCGGTCTCCATGACCGATGCCTCGATCGATTGCGGGCGGCCGACCAACAAAAACCACCAGAGAGGTCTCTGGCGGAATCTGAACGCGGGCACACATCCACAGGCAACCGAAGACAGCGAGAGTATCGACACACAGCTCGAAAGAGTCCTAGTCAATCTCGACGTCAGGTACCCGCGGCTCATCGATCCGGCGGATTCCCCAACAAGACCGTGTCTTTGCGGCCGCCTGCGAACGACGGTGCGCCGCGCTCCACCGGCCGACTCACCTTGCGAACTGATTGCCGGCGTCGAGTCCCCGGGCCCGGAGTACCTCCGATACGGGTCTCGGCATGCCGATGTGATAGCCCTGCGCGCAATCGACGCCGATATCACGGAGGAGACATGCTGTCTCCTCGTCTGCGACGAACTCGGCAACCGTCTTCTTGCCCATTCCTCGCGCAATGCTGACGATCGCTTCCACCACGAGCCGGTCCATGGGGCTGGTCGCGAAGCTGCGGATGAAGTCGCCGTCGATCTTCAGATAATCGAAGGGAAAGTTCTTGAGGTAGTAGAAGGAGCCGAACCCCGCGCCGAAGTCGTCCAACGCGAACTGGCAGCCCCTGGCGCGCAGTCTGCTCGCGAAGGCTTTGGCATCCTCGATGTTGGCGATCGCAGCCGTCTCGGTCAGCTCGAAGGTCAATCGGGCGGGATCGATTCCGCTTTCCGCCAAGCGCTTCTTCAATGAGCGCGACCAGCTTCTGATCCCCGATGGACTTGCCCGATAGGTTGACATTGAGCACCAGCTTGAGACCCACGCGCGCGTGCTCGGCAATCAGCGCGATCGCCTTGCGCACCACCCAGCCATCGATGGACTGGATCAGGCCGAAGCGCTCGGCACCGTAGAGAAAGGCGCTGGGCGGGAGCGGCTCCCCACTGTCCTCGTCCGGGAGGCGCAGCAGGAGCTCGTACTGGTAGATCTCGTTGGTGCTGAGGTCGAGGATCGGCTGACAGTAGAGGAGTCAAACGGTCCTCTTCGAGCGCGCGGCGGATCCGCTCCGCCTCGATCAGCCTTGTCGACCCACGCTCCTTTCCGGCCGGGACCGGCCGATACATTGCGACGCGATTCCGCCCACCCTCCTTCGCTTCATACATCGCACGGTCCGCATAGGCCAGAACCTCGATGTCCGTCAACCCGTCGAACAGGGTGACACCGATGCTTGCCGTGACGCGGATCGACTGATCGGCGAGCACGGCCGTCTGCCGACCCAGGGCTTTGACCACTTCGTCAGCCACGGTCTGCGCATGGTCGGCATCCGTCTGTGGAAGCAGAACTGCAAACTCGTCCCCTCCGAGCCGCGCCACGACATCCGTGTGGCGCAATCGCTGCCTCAGGAGTCCCGCCACTCCCTTGAGCACATCGTCGCCAGCCTTGTGGCCGAAGGTGTCGTTGACATCCTTGAAGTTGTCGAGATCGATGACCAGTACCGCTCCGGGACTGCCATAGCGGGCCACTCGCTCGGTCTCCCTCGCGAGCTCCAGCTCGAAGTGCCGCCGGTTGAACAAACCCGTCAGAAAATCGTGGTTCACGAAGTACTCGAGCCGTCGCGACAGCTCCTTCCGTTCGGAGATGTCCTGCACTTGCGTGACGATGTAGAGGGGGCCTCGATCCTCGTCGCGGACGATCGACGCGGTCACCAGCACCCAGACATAATGGCCCCAGGCGTGCTGGTAGCGCTTCTCGACCTGGTAGCTGGGGATCTGGCCGGCCAGGAGCTGACTCAGGTTCTCCGCGTCGAGGTCGATGTCGTCCGGATGTGTGATCGCTCGAAGGGTGGTGGCCTTGAGTGCTGCCTCGGTGTGACCGGTGATTCGACAGAGCGCATCGTTGACCTGCAACCAGCGGTCATCCGTGGCGATGAGCGCCATGCCGATAGGGGCGTTGTCGAACGCACTCTCGAAGCGCTCGCGCAATCTCCCGAAGGCCACGCTCGGCTTCACGCGCTTCCATTCCGATTCGCTCACGTTCCGAAATCTCCTGCCGGAGGCGCTCGTTGCTGGATGCGAGCTTGCTCTCGGCCGCCTCGAGCTCGCCGATCCTGTGCATCTGGGCCATGCCGGCCGACGCCAGGATGGCGGTGCGCCGACCGAGATGCTCCACGATCTGCTCGGGCGCGTGGTGTAGGGCCGCCTCCAGTTGCTCGAGCCGTTCGAGCGCCTCCGACAGCGATTTGTTCGCGGGCACGCCGATCCCATGCCGCAACGCTGCATTGGCGGACGCGAGATCTGCGATCCAGGTGCGGACAGTCCCATCGAGCGGTCGGCCCGCACGACGCAGGGCTTCTTCCAGCCAGCCCACGCCGGCAGGCTTCGCGGCCATCGATTCGCGGCGAGCGGGGGCTCTGCGCTTGGACCGTACGGAACTGGTCATCCTTGACCTGATAGAGCGCAGCGTGAGCGAGGGAAACGTCCGCGCAGGAGCTGGCCATTCGTGCCTGCTGGGCCTACACGCCAGGCGTGACAAGAGAGGTTGCATCGCTCCGCGGAGGAAGTCAACCGCGCGGTCCGCCCCACACATCAGGGCCCGGGGTCCACCTTGCAAATCACCGCCGTCATGTCGTCCTCCTGAGGCACGCCTTCCCTGGCCGTTTGAACGCCGTTCAGGACGTGTTCCAGGATCTGCTGAGCCGGTTCGTGGCGATGTTCCTTGACGAGCGCCAGCACGTTCTCGACTTCGAAGGGGCGACCGTCGCCCCCATGCTGTCGAGGACTCCATCGGTGAGGAAGACGAGAATGTCGCCACGCTCGAGGGGGATGCTGCGAGTGGGCTGACTCTCCCAATCGGACATGACGCCCAGGGCCCCCGCCGCGCCGTCGGCGAAGCCGGCCCCACCGTTACCCGCCTCCGCGGCCTTCTGGCATTGCCCGAATGTCCCTCACCGTCGGCCCCCGCCTCGAGCCCTACGAGATTGTCGCCACGCTCGGTGCGGGCGGGATGGGGGGACGATGTACCGGCCCCTCGACAGGCGCTACCGTTCCGGGAGCGGGGCGGCGTAGACCTCGAGCCGTGCCTTGAGGAAGGCCGTCGTCTCGTCCAGCAGATGCGGATCCTCGAGGTCGATGCCGAACGCCTGCCGCACGGCCACGGTGGGCGCGGCGCGGTAGCCGGAGGAGATGAGCGCCACGTAACGGGCCCCGAATGCCGCGGGATCGCGCTGGTAGCTCTCGAACAGCTTGAGCGACAACAATCCCGAGTACATGTAGTTGAAGAGGTAGAGCGGGTCTTCGTACAGCAGCCGCGCCGTGATCCAGCGGGCCCGGATCTCCGGCGCGGTTTCGCCGTAGATGCTGTAGGCGGTATCCGACGCGACTGGTCAGACTGTCGAGGGCGTCCGCACTGATGGTCCCCGTCGGCTGCGGCGACCGCGTCGTAGATGGATTGCTCCAGATCGGCGTCCTGGGCCCCGTGAAACACCTCCATCGCCTTGTTCAGGAACTGCGCCAGGTAGAATCGCTTGAGGCGTGGATTCGGGGCCTTCTCGTAAAGTGCGTTCGCGACCACGAGTTCGGTGAAGAGGGCGTACGCCTCGCTCAGGTACGACGCTCCCCGCGCATACACGGCAGGCACGCCGTGGAGATGGACCAGCTGGTTCTTCCACCGCATGCCCCGATTCATGCGCGAGCCGGGACACATCGGCGTAGGACTGACCGAAGGTCTCGAGGTAGATGGCACTCGGGATGCCTGGGTACCCGTTCGGCCCCACCACCCCCGGCTCGGTTCGGCCCGCCGGCGAGATCCACACGACCACTGGCCGGGTCGAGGAGCGCCGCCAGTTCCCTGGCATACTCCTCGTTCCCGAGCGGTGCGAGCGCCGATCGAATGACCTCGACCGCCTGGCCCACAGTGAACTTGAGTGGCGTGCGCCCCCGGGCGGCGGCGCGGGTCTCGGCTCCCGCGCCGATCTGAAGGCTGACGCGCTGGAAGGTCTTGTACACCTGGGCGGCGGGACGCATGCGGTCCAACAGCGCGCGCACCCTCTGGTCGAGAGATAGGCCCGCTGGTAGGCCTCATCCGGGGCGTCGCGGTATCCGCGAACGCGGGCCAGGCCGTTCTTCGAACGCACCGCGCCCATCAACGCCATCGGCGTACAGATCGCGATGCTGGCCGGTATCCCGCCCACAGCCGGCGAATGCCCTCGGCACGGAGCGCGGTGTCCGGCAGAGCGTCGATCGCTCCACGGTCGCGCAACACGCGCAGTCCCCCGATGGGGTCTGGAAGCGTGCCGAAGTCGGTTCGGGCGATGAGTCGGTGGTAGAGCGCCATCGGCCAGTCTCGGGCGATGGGGCGCGAGGCGCGAGACGATCCCTTCCTGCTCGGCCGGAAGGGTGTACTTCCGCCTCCGTCGCACCGACTCGATGGCAAAGCGATAGGTCTCGAGCGCGCGGGAGCGTCCGGATCCAGGTCGGCGAGTCTGGCGTCGTCGAGTTTCAGGAGGCCGTTGTCGATGACGCTGGTCGCGGCGTCCAGCTCCGACTCGAGGGCGCTCTGGGCCTGGGCGCTCGCCTCGTCGAGCGTATCGAGCTGGGTACGCAGGTAGAGGTAGATCGTGTGCCGCTTCGATTCCGACCGGACACTGTCGGCCAGGCGGAGCGCCGCGGAGGAGCGCCGCTGGCGTAGTCGTCAGGCGCTCCCCGGCGACGCGGAGCGCGGCGACCCGCTCGCGCAGATGCACCCGCTCGGTCTACCTCCGCCGCGGGCGAGGCGAAGAAGTACCGAGCGAGGTCAAAGTGATACGCAGCCGCCGAGCAATACGTAACTGAACGAAGTGGGCTACC
>ERZ1370068.5170-contig-4204_pt1 | contig 52608 bp, 109 predicted proteins | sample MGYA00561227_ERZ1370068 | MGnify/ENA primary metagenome ERZ1370068 (study PRJEB38410, sample SAMEA6850437) | metagenome | study: Metagenomic assessment of the ecological functions of the soil: analysis of the soil microbiota associated with the... | reverse complement strand
GTTACGTATTGCTCCCACGAGTAAAGGTCGGCCTTGGCCAGGGACTCCAGCCAGCGGCAAGGGGTGGCATGCTTCTTGCCTAGCAAGGACCGGGCCAGGCACGAAAATTTCCTTGGAAAAATGTATGCCTGGCCCGGCAAGTGCCGAGGCACGATTCATGCCTGCACACGTTGCCGTCCGTCAGCTGCGCCTGGGCCGACGAGCGGTAGGCTGCGTGGCACGATAGTTGCCCGGCGAAGATCATGCCAATCCTGGCGCCTGACGCCGACCGTCTATCGGGTCAAATCAGCCGACAGATGGTACTATGCACCGTCGCAAATCGGAGCGATGCTAGGCGTGCGATGCGTCCCAGGGATGCACCGTGGGGTAGTCGGGTGTAGGCCCGCCCCTCGTTCATTTGACAATTTGGGTGGAGGTCTATGATGGCAACATCGAACGATGTAGCACGCATTGGATATGCCTACGATGAGCCGAGGCCGAACGCATACATGGTCATTCGGCGCGGGGATTGACGACGTTGTGTATACGATGCCGAAGATTGCGTCCGACGATCCGACGGCGGAACCCGCCCTCGCAAACGGTTACAAACAAAAGATCGCAGATGCGGGAGCGTTAGCGCGGGACCAGAAAACTGGGGCCGCGCCGACGCCAGATAAGAGGGCGGAGGCGATGCGGACCGTAGCAACACGACTCGCAGACGAAAAACAATGGAACGCCACGGCAGGTGCGAAACCGAAACTGATCGACGTGGATGCGCTGATCGCGGCGATTCTGGCCGTAAAATCGAAACCGGAGGCTGGGGTCCGAGCGTATGTGGAATCTCGGACCGAGGATCAACGGAAGAATCTGGCGAATAGTAAGGATTTTGCCGAGGCGTATGCGATTGCGGTAGCAAAGCGCGCGCCGTGCGGGAATTGTCCGCCGAATTGCAGTCCGAATTGGACGCGATTCCCGACGCAACGGAATAGTGAGAATGTGAATGGGGCGCCGAAACTGGCGCCCTATTTGCACTGGCGCATCGCGGGCCAGGCCGACCAGCAGGGCCAGGCGCATCGCCACTTGGCGACCACTTTTGACACTCGCCTTGATTCCTCACTCTTAGTACAGGCGGGCCTTGGCCGCTATCGCGGCCTTACTGTCCAAGCGTGGCTTGGTGCAGTCCTAGCGGACCCCATAGTTGTACCCATATGTTCCAGCATAGTTGTACCCATAGAAGAGCCCACGTTGGCATTTTTGGCCGAACCCCACATTCTCGTGTAGGGGTTTTTGGAAACATCTTGCCTCGAACCTGACAATCCCAAGGTCATTAACTGGTCCCATGTTCCTTTGAGGGTGTTATTGGTACCAATTTTTTTCTACTGACGATCTAGACCTTTACTAAACTCGGTACCGTTTACTCCCAATACACAGGACCAACAATGCCATCAGTCACGCGAGCGTAGTCAGGATCAGAAAACACCCTCTGGGGAATGGGGGTCGCCGCCAAAACGGGGACGGGGACTCTTCTATACTGCACACTATGGGTGCCCATGACTGCACACTATGGGGGTCAGCTGGCGAGCATGGGGCACACTATGGGGGCCGAGGCTGGACACTATGGGGGACACTATGGGAGGGATTATTCGCTTAGTTGACACCCGCCCGCGCGTATGCGACAATCTCATCGTTGGGCGCCTATGCGCCTGGCACTCGGCCCTGCAAGCGGGTAACAAACTGGATGGAGGGCAGCATGGTAACAGATGACCAACGGCAGGTGCTGGTGAGCTTGGCCAAGGCAATGGTAGCGTCAGTCGTCGATGTGGCGCCGCACCCAGCGCCAGCAGGCCCCATGTTCATCGCATGGGAACAATCGCTGGGCCTAGGGCTCGACCGATTTAGCCAGCTCATGGATGGGCTGGTCGGCGCGGGGCTGCTAACCTATGAGAACCATTGCTACCAAGTGACGGACAAAGGCCGGGAATTCGCCCAGCACGCCTAGCGGCGGAGTGGGCAGAAGGACGGGGGCCGCTGGCCTTCGTCTCCTGCGCGTTCAGCAGGCAACAGGAGGATGGAGATGCTAGACGATCTTGATGAGAAGCTGGACATCGCCGTGCGCTTCGCGGCAATGGCCCAGGACGAGTTGCGACGCTGTGAGCGCCTAGCGGCGACGGGCGGCTTGGTTGTGCCGGCGTATCATGTGGTCTGGAGCACCCGCGGGCTCACAGCCGGGTACTGTGCGTATCCGTGCCGCCGTCACAAAGGACCACGAATTGCGCTTCAACGCCCACATTGCGGCACACGAGGGCGAGGGATTCCGCAACACCGTAGCACATGAGCTGGCCCATGCCATCGCTGGCCACGCAACAGCGCACGGTATGGACTGGCAAATCGTGATGTACGCGCTAGGGCATACGCCCACGCGCTGCCACAGCTATACACCTCGGCCCTGCAGGGCCAACAACCTGCAGCACATTCTAAGGAGATGGAGAAATGAGCGATTACATCAGGAACGTCGTGATCCACGCCGGGCGCATCTTGGCGCTCTCAGAGCTGAACCGCCGTCTGACCGAGGCCGGAAGCTCTCGAGTTGGTCAGCCTCCAACGGCAGGCCCAAGACGGGATGGCGGCCTACGTTGCATCGCAGCCCGCATTGGATCTGAACAACCTCGCCTCGCTCCGCCGCATCGGGCGGCGCTAACATGGCCGCCCGAGTCAAAATCGACAAGGGCATCCCCGTCCCTGAATATCACCAGAAGGTGACGTTCAGGGACTACCCCTTCGCGGATCTGAGGGTCGGGGATTCATTCCACATCGAGGGCTTCACCGAGAAGCAAGTCGCCAACGTGACCTTCAATCGGGGCAGGAACGGTAAGAAGTTTGCCTACCGATTGGACGACACCGGCTTCAGGATCTGGAGAGTCAAGTGAGCATGAATATCTGCATCGGCGGGAGATCATGCCCATCAGCGAATTGCACCAGCTGCGGCTCCGCTCGACGGACAGCACCGAATTCCTCGGGCGGGTCCGCGAGCGGGTACGTGAGCAGCTTGATCAGAAAGAGGTCGAGGCGCTGGTGAAGTGGTTCTGGCATTGCAAACAACTAGCACAACACAGGAGATAGCGATGACCGACATTGGAAGCAAGGGCCATCTGGGCGGGCCTCATGGCAGACATTCTCAAAGCGGCAGCCCAAACCGGAACCCGCAAGGAGTGCGCCCGAATTGTAGCCGCCGCCCTTGGCGCATTGCTCTACGACCAGTCCGAGGCTGTCATGGCGACGCACCTCATCCTGGTCGAGCGGGCCCGCCAGATGATGGCCGAAGAATCCGAATCGGCTTGGGCCGAGTTGAGCGCGGAGGCCAGTGAGGCAATCGCCAAAGCCCGACATAACTAGACCAGGACGCAGCATACAGGCCCGCAGCCCAGTCGTAGACTGGGGGCTGTGAGCTGCCGCCTAGCGGCGCAGCATAACCTCAAGGAGATGGAGATGGCTTACGATGCAACAGAAGGATGTGATGGTGCAGGACATCGGCGCGGCGAACGTCGACGCCGACAGCATGATTACAATGGGAGTCTTCCAGTACAACGGTGGGCCTCCAGAAGCTGCGGGTAACACGCTTCCAGCGCAGGCGCCAACGGCAAGACTTACCACAGAAGCAGTGGTCAAGGTCACACTCGCCGAATGGCGCATCATCGCCGCCGCTGTCGAGAAGGCAGGCATCCTATGACTGACGGCGCCAGCCCCAGGCCCTACCGCCTCTGGGACTCACGCGAAAAGGCGCTGCTTCGGTGGCGCTACTACTCCGATTCGAAGCGCGCTCACATGGGCGCTTTGATCGAAGCGCGCTGGTCTCCCATAGGCACGACGATCGAGGTTATCAATCATGATACTGGCCACCTCTTGGGTCAATACACCCGCCGGGTTCACAGTGTCGACTTTAGGAGTTAAACATGGACTGTGGCACAACCTCTCAAGAGGTCCGGTCATGACCTCTTGGACACCGGAACAGCGCAAGAAGTTCAAAGCGACGATGGCTCGCAAGAAGCAGGAAGCTTCCCGCCCGAGCTCCATCCCACTTGATGCGATCCCAAACAGGCCGCCAAGGGCGGGCGGAAAACCACGCCGAAACATCCTCGCGTCAATCCTGCGAATGGTCGCAGACGAGCTCGAAAGGAGCGACAATGCCAAGGGTCAAAGCACCTTAACCATTTCCCTGATCGCTATGCGGAGATCGTCCGCGAATGCGCCCTCGAGGGGAAGCGAGTCGAGCTTGCGCCAATGCCGACATTCCGAGCATTGTCGCTACGCGGCCACTGGTACGCTTGGGTGGCGAGCCTCAAGGCAGAGGCCGCGAAGCGACGCAAAGAGATCGAGCCTCGCTCGGACGATCTCGCCATCTTCGAGATTGAGAATCTTCAGCCCATAGTGATGGTCGAAATTCAAGATGTTGGAGATGGGCAGGCGAGAGCTGGTCTTCAATCCCGCGAGCATTCTTGGCAGGCCGCCGCCCTGCGCACCGCAATTGTGACCCAAACCGACAGCAAGCCCTCATCTGCATCGCTGGATTCCGACGCGGCTCGCTTGCTCAACATTCAGAAGGAGGTCGATCGAGATGGAAACGGATAAGACTGTCTACAAGGACTTCTACGCTTGGCAGCACGCCTGTCAAGAGGCTGCGCTCGAGGTCAGTTTCCATCCCGGCGAGCACACTTGCCTGTCGATGGGAAAGACGGATGTGTCAGGTGGGCATGGCCAAGCATTCTTGGTTCACAATGTCGGACTCTGGGACTACAACAAAGAAGGAGGGAAAGCTTTATGGCAACCGCTGACCTTGGATGGTGTATCGCACGCTGTCGCATCGGGGAAGACCCCGCCGCGGCGGAGTTGTTAATCATGTCGCCAGGCTCCGAGGGCGAGGACTGCACCGAGTTGCTGATCTTGGGCCTCGATGCGATCATCGCCCTCCGCGACCTGCTGGACGTGGAGATCGACGATGCTCAACATCGGCGCGAGTTATTGAAAGATGTTGACAAGAGGGATTGACATTCATTTGCGCCCATGTTAGGATGCTTTTGTCTACCCGCCGTCCGGCGGGCGGGACACAACCAGGAGGCCAATATGGCTGATGCAACTGCAACACCCGCAGCAACCGAAGCAAAGAAGCCCAAGAAGGAAGTCATCGTCGAAACCGTCACGATGGAGGACAAGCGCATTGTCGACTTCCCAGGGAAGAAGAGGCTGCACAAGGAGAGCTTCATCGCGGACGACGGCACCGTCACAGTGCGGCTCGACTTCCGCCACGGCAAAGACGCTGACCTTCACGCCGCGGGCTGACATGATCCCAGAAGTTCGCAGCCCACGGGTGGAGCAGAAGCTGGGCGACGAGACCGCGGGCGAAGAGGACATCGACGACGCCTTCCTCGCGGTCAGAAGCGCTCTGCGGTCGCCTGAACAACGGCGAATGGGCCTTGGAAGCGCGAAGGCGACGGCATGAGCGGGACGAGCGTCTTGCTGAAGGCCATCGTCCAAGTCACCGGCAAGCCCGTCGAGGCCATCAAGGCGTACCTCGCGGACAAGACCCAAGCGCAGAAGATGGCGCTTCGCGACTCGGCAGAAGTTCCGCGAGGCTGTAGCCACGATCAGAAGCCGAGAAGGCGAGAGAACAAGAAGCCCGTCGACATCACAGAAGGAACTGGAGGAAATCGACGCGATCTAAGCATACACTCCCTCGGGCAGGGTAGAACTGCGGAGGAGGTGAACTCCATCCCATCTTGACGCGGCTCCTGTCGCCCTTACCCACGGGAAAGTGGGCAGCGGGCCTCTTCGGAGGCTCGTTGTTTTTCTATCGCGCAGCCGGGGCGTAGCCTCGGGGGAAGCGCAGACAGGTACTAATTACTTAGTTGCATTTGGTACCGAATTGTGCTACACTATCACAATCGGACTGCATCCCGCATTCCGACCAGGACGGAGAATCCCACATGACTGACCCACCTGACGACTTCAGCGACCTTGATGAGATCATTGCGGAAGCTGAAGAGCGCAAAGCGTCCTCGCGGACGCTCACAGCTGAAGCAGAAGCGCCTCCAGCGCGGCGGAATCAGCGAGGACGAGAAGTTCGCGATCCTCGCTGAGATCCGTACACTGGAGGACAAGTACGTCTGGCAGACCACGGCCGCCGTCGCCCTCTTCGAGATCCAGCATTGCCTCTCCTGCGGCCACACTCATCGCTTCTTTCAAGGGTGGATGACGGCCCAGCAGCACAAGCGCGACTCGCATTGCCGCCGCTTGACCCGCGGGAAGCCCACCGAGCTCCTGCCTGAGTGCATCGAGGAGCATGACCACGGCACTGTCGAGATGTGTGGCGACTGCGCCGAGGCCTGCCTCGCAATCAACGCCTACTTGCGAACGGAGCAAAGCAATGGACGACCCAACGAACGACCACTGGGCAACGCTGGTGCAGGAGGACCGAGGCGGCCTCGAACCGGGAGTATTACATGAACAAACTGACCTTTAGGAAGGTCTGGAACGTGGTTTGGGATCAGGCGGTCAAGGACATCGCTGACGTTTTCGCCGAGGATATGCCCTACATCGACAAGAAGCGCGACGAGGCCTTCGAGGCCTGGTTCAAGAAGGCACAGGAAGAGGAGATCTGATGAGACTGCCATCCGGAGTCTATTCCGTAGGCTTCCAGATAATAAACTAGGGCACAGGGCAGCGAGAGATCATCGCCCGCGATGCCCTCGCCGCAGCCAAGCTCGTAACCTCTGAGCTTCCAGGAGAAGTGGGAGGGAGACAACATCTACATCACCAGCGTCAAGTACCTGCACGACGATCGAGGTGTATGATGGGCCGACCTCGCAACACGGTGCGCAAGATCCAAGTCAAGGTGTGGCTCCCTGAGCCGCTCGTGGCCAGGATCTTCGCGGTCTTGCACTCGGACCTCGAGGGGCATCCGCCCTTCGGGGCTATCAGCGGCTTCTTCGAGGCGGGCCGCCGAGGAAACGCTTGACCGTCACTTAGCCAACAAGGAGGCAACACAGAATGGATCTTGACCCAGCAATGCGCGCCGAATGGCGCCAGAAGGCCTTGGCAAACACCCTCACAACCGAGGAGATGCGCCAGTGGATCGAGTTGGTGCGGGAGCCCGCCGGAGTGCTGCCGCAACCTCGCTCAAGGCCCGCGCGAAGAAGGCCCCAGTCGACACAGCGTCCATGCTCGACGAGATCGACAACCTCTAGGAGACCAGGATGGAGCCCAAGTTCTGCAAGGATTGCCGGTACTATCAACTCCCTGACGAAAGCTACAAAGAGGGAACATGCAACACGCTGGAGGCGCGCAGCTTGGATCTTGTTACAGGCGAGCGCAAACAGAAGTACGCTACGGTGATGCGCCAGTTCCTGGATTGTGGCACCGAGGCCAAGCTATTTCAACCCAAGCTCAAGGAGATCTAGGATGGAGCCCAGATTCGAATTCCCCCAAGTCATCGACGCGACGATGCTCTCCAATTGAGGAGCTGTCACCAGAAGTTCTTCCCGCTGCTACACAGAGCATTGGAAGCCCAAGGGCGAGTCCATTCACCTCCATGCAGGTGCGGCATTCGCTCGAGGCTTGGAAGTCACCCGCCGTGCCTTCTACGGCAATGGGAAGGACTCCGAGTCGGCGATCGAGAGCCGGGATGCGCGCCCTTATTGAGGCCTACGGAGACTTCTGAGTGCCCCGAATCCAGCGCTAAGTCCCTCGACCGGATGATGGGCGCCCTTGAATACTACTTCCCACATCTGGCCGCTCGGCAGCGATCCTTGCGTCCCACACCAGTTCCCCTCGGGCGCGTATGGCATCGAGTTTAGCTTCTGCTACCCCCTCCCCATACCTCCACCCTGTATCCCATGAGCCAGTAATCTACGCGGGTCGCAGCGACATGATCGCCGACTTTGCCGGAGGCCTCTACATTAGAAGACGACAAGACTGCGAGTCAACTTGGCGCTAGTTGGTCCAAACAGTTGGGACCTCCGTAGCCAATTTACTGGTTATTGTTGGGCAGCTTCCAGAAAGTGGGCTGGACGTTAATGGAGTCATCGTCCGAGGAGTTTCAATCCTCAAAACTCGCTACGATACCGCGGAAGCCATTACCTACAGGCCCAAGTGGCAAATTGACAGGTGGCTTAAACAAAGTCGTCCATGATCTCGCGGCTATTGAACGAGCCTGGCGAGACAACTACTGGGGCTGGGCACTCGACCACGCCTGCGACGAGTACGGAGGATGCGCCTTCAAGCAAATCTGCACCTCCGCCGAGCCCGAGTCTTGGCTCCCAATGTACTTCTGAAAAGCGGAAGTGGAACCCCCTCGACCGAACCGAAACCCCGGTGATTGAGCAGGTGCCGGCATGATCAAGGCCATCCTCATTTCGCTCGCAGTCTACTGGCTCTACCCACCACTTTGGGGAGTCATCCTCTTTGCGACTTGATCTTCCTTGCGCTGTGGTCAGAATGGCACAGGCTCAAGTGACGATCGAGGGGAAGGGCTTTGGCTCGATGGAGCTGGAGCCCTTCTTCGTTCGAGACAGCATACTGTTCCCGCCGGAAGGCGCTTGCTTCTTCTGCCCACATTGCGGCAGGATCTGGAGCAGAGATCCGCCTCCCGCCGGCTTCCGACACAACGTCTACACAACTCCATGTAAGGACCATCATGAAAGCTTCTTCTCTCCGGGTGGCAGCGTCTGGCTCCCCCTCCATCCAGAAGTCATCAACAGCTACCCTCACGCAGTCATCCTCTACGAGTTCCTCCTCCACCTCGACCTGCTCGAGACCGGCAACTTCGATATTGAACCCCCACTTCCAGTACACCCCGAGCCACGCGACGGACATCAGGAAGACCTTCGAGAAGTTCCGCAAGACCCTCTAACACTTACTTGACAACTGGCCCCGGGCGGGATATGCTCGGGGTTCGTTGTCGCAACCAAGATGGAGACTCTAATGGCAAGATCACCCCTGCCAGGCCCGAACATTCTTCTGATCGGCGCTTCCGGCGTAGGCAAGACCACTAGCATCAAGACCCTCATCGCAAAGGGGATCACACCCTTTTGCCTCTTCACTGAACCCGGATTCGAAGTTCTAGGTGACGTGCCTTCTGCCGCAGCTGCATTGGCAGTACATCGCCCCTGCATCGGCGCCGTGGGAATCACTGATTCAAGTGGCAAAAAACGTCACAATGCTTCCAGCATGATGCAGTCACAACTATGAAGGACTCCCAAAGGGCCGCTACACCCAGTACGTGCAACTCCTGACCGCCCTCAACAGCTTCAAGTGTGACCGGGACGGCAAGGAGTATGGCGACGTGTGCAAGTGGGGGACAGATCGAGCCTTGGTGCTGGATTCGCTCTCAGGCGTCAACATCATGGTCATGCGTCATGTAATCGGCGGCAAGCCAACCTCGCATCAAAGGCGAATGGGGCTCGGCAATGAGCAACCTCGAGAACTTGATCCAGAAGCTTTGCACCGATACCCACTGCACATTCGTGCTGATGGCCCACGCTGAAAGGGAGACAGATGAAGTCCAAGGCGGGTCAGAAGATTATGGCATCAACGCTTGGTCGCAAAGCTGGCTCCTCGCATCCCGCGATTCTTCAGCGATGTCGTGTATGCCAAAAAGGAAGGCGCTAAGTTTACCTGGACCACGATTGAGCCGAATGCGGATCTTTAAGAACCGCAACCTACCGCTTGCGGACAATCTCCCACCGGACTTTGCTCAGATCATCACGAGCTGGGAGAAGCATGGCGGGACAATAGGAGCCGAATGATGGACAAGGAATGGCTCGTTGGGCTTGAGGTCGACCTGCATACCCTAATCGCCAGCTTGGTTGGAAATCCTAGGACTGACCCCAAGATTGTCACCGCCAAAGTACCGCCCGCATCGTAGCATTCGAGACTGCGCGGGTATTCGTCAGTCAACTTGTCAGGGAGGCAGAATGAGCATCACTGTCAAGGAATTGATTGAGGAGTTGAAGACCTACGAGCAAGACAAAGAGGTCTTCGTATTGGACGCTGATGGAGAGCACACACCGATCGAGACAACTGGCTTCCACCAACCTCGCGGGACAGTCGTGATCTACCTCAGAAGGCGACGAAGAGAGCGACGAAGAATAGTAGGGCCGCCGGTCCCTCACCGGCAACAGCATAGCCTATCAAGGAGCATAGCATGGGCACATTTGATCCGAGCACTTTCCTGGACATCCAGACCAAGGAGGCGAACAGCACCGAGTACATCCCGCTGGACGAAGGCGAGTACACTGGCATCGTCGAAACTGTCGACGTTCGCGAGTGGACCTCGAAGAGGACCCCTCCAAGCGTGGCTTGGCCCTCGACATCGTGTGGAATGTCGATGACCAAGGCCAACGCGAGAAGCTGTCCCGCGACAAGGTCCTCTGCAAGCAGGGCATCATGCTGGACCTCAACGCCTCCGGGTGGCCTCGAGACGGGCAAGGGGATGAACGTCAACCTTGGCCGGTTGCGCGAGAGCCGTTGGGCTCAACAAGCCAGAGCGAGCCGTTCAGCTTCCAGGATGCTCGTTGGGCAGGTTGCTCGCGTGAGCGTCAAGAACCGCATCGACGAAGGTGCGATCTTCAGCGACATCAAGTCGGTGACAGAAGGTCGGCTGGAGCAGCATAGTAGGGTCGGGCGATGGCTGCGCTATTGCGGTCATCGCCCGAATGCACCTATAATGCAACAAGAACGCGATGAATCGCGATAGGATGGATTACAACGCGCTCGTTTGCATCCCCTTCCCTCCCGGATACCATCATGGCTAAACGCGCTAAGAACGCATCAACTGCCTCCCTGGCAGAGATCGCAGACGCCCTAGAGGAAGCTCGTCGACGAGAGGCTTGAAGAAAGAGAAGAAGGAAGGGAACGGCATTGCACCACCTGCGGCCAGCCGTACAAGCCGAGCCGCTCGTGGCAGGTCTATTGTTCCGACCCCTGCCGAATCTCCGCCTTCCAAGCCAAGGTTAGCAACCACGAGCAGAAGCTCTTGGGTCGGGTGATGGACTTGGAAAAGGGAAAACGAGCAGCTAAGGAAAGAAGGTACAGGAGCTGGAAAGTGCGATTCAACGAGCCTGACCCGACGTGTCGATTCTGCGGCAGAGCCCTTTCGTCCCAAACGAAGGAGCTGTAGGGTTTTGCTCAACCTACTGTAGACAAGACAGCCCTTAAACAAAGCTATGGCAGAGAACTCCTTGAACACGTGGAAGAGGTAAACACGCTTCGGAAACGGATCAAAGGAACTCGAGGCCGAACTTGAAAGACTGAAAAAGATAATGCAGATCATTCCGTTTGCATCAATCAAGATCCCCCAAAACCGGCAGCGCCGCCGAGTTCGATCCCGAAAAGCTCGTGGAGCTTAGGGAGAATATCGAGAAGCTGGGATTGATGCACCCCATCGTGGTCAGGCGGGCCGGCGACACAATCGTCTTGGTCGCTGGTGAGCGTCGCTTACGCGCGATCGAAGAGCTGCGGGAGTTCGGGGGCCGCCTGTCACACAACGACGAAACCGTCGAGACAGGCTGGGTTCCGACTGTCATGATGGGTGATCTCGGTGCTCTCGATGCAATGGAAGCTGAGCTTTCAGAGAACATTATTCGGTCTGACCTCACTTGGCAGGAGCGCTGCGATGCCCTCGCGCAACTCAACAAACTCCGCATTGCTCAAGATCCAACATTTCGGGTGGCGGACTTGGCTGGAAGAAGTTACAGGCCGTCGCGATGGCCGCTACCAAGACGACACCCGCAAAGCCCTCATCGTCGCAAAGCACCTTGACAACCCCGCCGTCGCAAAGGCCAAAGGATGTCAAGAGGCCTTCAAAGATTCTCAAACGCGAGGAAGAGTCCAAGGAGTTCGAGTTGCAAGGACTCCGGGTCGGCAAAACCTTCAACAAGGCAATGCACACCCTTCTCCAAGGGGACTGCCTTGACTGGCTCAAGGACCTTCCAGAAGGGAAGTTCGATGTCGTCTGCACAGACCCGCCCTACGGCATGGACGCGCAAGATTTCGGCGACGGGGCTGGCCGCCTCACAGCAATCGAGCACCAGTACAGAAGACTCCAATGACTCATTCAAAGCCCTCCTTGAACAAGCCGCGCCCCTCATCGGGCGGGTTTGCAAGCCCGCCGCCGCCCTCTACCTCTGCTGCGACATTGATCAATTCCACTGGCTTCGAGATCTGTTTAAGGGCCAAAGGGTGGCGAGTCTTTCGTACGCCACTTATTAATATCAAGGCGGGGTCAGGACGAGTGCCACTTCCAGACTACGGACCCCGCAGGCAATACGAGACTATTCTCTTTGCATTTAGAGGGATAAACGGACCAACGCGCTATACAGCGATGTGGTCACGACTCGCGGGGACGAGCAGATTGGACATGGGGCTCAAGAAGCCAGTGGCACTCTTTCAAGACCTCCTCGCGCGTCATTGTCGTCCTGGGGATCATGTCATTGGATCCTTTCGCAGGCACTGGCACTATATTCCCTGTTGCGCACGCATTGGAAGTGCATGGCGACGGGGATCGAGTTGACTGTCGCTTCACTATGGGATGTGCGTCAGGCGGCTTGAGGAGATACCTGAATGACCCCACCGACATCGAATCGCTGATTGCGAGCGATCATAAGCGCGGCTGTCAGGCCGCACCTACACCTGTGCTACGATACTTGATGGAGCGCAATGACAGTCCCCGCTAGTGGTCCCACTGACGCCCGCATCATGCTTGTGGGCGAGGCTCCAGGCGAGCATGAAGTGATGCAACGGCAGCCATTCGTCGGTGCATCAGGCCAAGAGCTAAATCGAATGCTCCATGAGGCGGGCATCCTGCGGAGCGAGTGCTTCTGCACCAACGTCTGCCGTAGAGCGCCCGCCGGACAACGAAATCAGTGCATGGCTCAGCAACGGCAAGCGCTGCCCTGACCCCCTGTGGACGAGCGTCAATGGCAAATGGGCTCACCCTTACGTAGCGTCGGGCTACCTCCAGCTCCTCGAGGAAGTCCGCCTCGTCAGGCCGAATGTCATCATCGCGCTGGGCAATGCGGCGATGTGGGCCCTGACGGGCAAGTGGGGGATCAAATCGTGGCGGGGCAGCTTGCTGACGACCCCGACGGGTGTCAAGGTCCTTCCGGCCTACCACCCTGCTTATATCCTCCGGGACTGGGCCCAACGCACTATCACAATCCACGACTTGAAGAGGGCCGAAGCGCAGGCTTCGAGTCCATTGGTACCAAGTACCGACTACTTTTTTGTAATTAGGCCCAGTTACTCGGCAGTCGCTGAATTCCTGGCCGGAATCGAGGCTCAGCTCGCTAAAGGTCCCACAACCATCGCAGTCGATATTGAGACGCGGGCAGGGCACCTCGCGTGTCTGGGCCTCGCCCTTGACACCCGCCGGGCCTTGTGCATCCCCTTCATGTGTACCGAACGAGAGGATGGGTACTGGAATGTCGACGAAGAAGTTGCTATCATCTGCGTAAGCTCCAAGCTCTCCTCTGTCACGAAAACGCTAGAGTCATTGGACAGAATTTCATCTACGATGCGCAGTACATATATCGCCACTGGCGCTTTGTCCCCGCTTCGCTCGCGATACTATGCTCGGGCATCACGTCTGCTTTGCGGGGATGCCGAAAGGCCTCGACTTCCTTTAGCTCAATGTACTGTGAAAATCATGTCTACTGGAAGGACGAGGGCAAAACGTGGGACCAGAACACCGGCGAAGACAGCTCTGGGCCTACAACTGCAAAGACGCCGTCATCACCTTCTGAGTGCGACATTGCGATCCAGCCACTGTTGACCGACTGGGGCTACGCGAACCGCATGATGCTCAGCAGCGACTCTTCTGGCCGGTCCTCAGAGCGATGGTGCGAGGTGTGCGGTGGACTTGGTTCGACAGGAAAACTTGCCACCGAGGCTGCGAAGGGAGATTTCTGCGCGGGAAGCCTGGTTCGGGGAAGTGCTTGGCCATCCTCTTAACCCGCGCTCGCCGCGGCAAATGAAGCTCCTATTCTATGGTGACTTGGCGCAAGAAGGAAATCTTTAATCGCAAGACGGGCACGATTACTCTCAATGACGAGGCCCTCCAGAAAATGGCTCAACGCGAGCCTATGCTACGGCCCTTGGTTCGCCGTATCACTGAACACCGATCACTTGGTGTGTTTTTGTCGACTTTCGTCGGCGCCCGGCTGGATAAAGATCAGCGGCTTAGATGCTCATACAATATTGCCGGTACTGAGACGTTTCGACTCTCGTCCAGTGCAAACGCATTTGACTCCGGCCTCAACCTCCAGAATATTCCGAAGGGTGGAGGCGCCGAAGAGGAGCTGCAACTACCCAATGTTCAGGAAGCTGTTCGTTCCGGACAGCGGGTTTTACTTTTTCGACTGTGACCTCGATCGGCGCGGACTTACAGGTCGTAGTGTGGGAGGCTGACGATGACGAACTCAAGCATATGCTGCTGGAAGGGGCTGATATACACGAGGAGAACGCTCAAGCTTGCTTAGAATACCCCGACAGCTTGCAGAAGACTTGGGTTCACGGTACTAACTATGGAGGATCGCCACGGACGATGGCAATTAACCGTGGCATTAGTCTCGCGCAAGCAGAATCAATGCGCACTCGTTGGTTTTCAGCGCACCCTGGCATCGCCCGCTGGCACAGAAGAACTGGAAGAAACTCTCCGCAGCACCCATGCAGTCACGAACCGCTTCTGGCTATCGCAGGTTTTATTTTGATCGCATCGACAGCGTCCTGCCTGAGGCACTCGCCTGGCAGCCCCAAGCTACCGTCGCCATCGTCATAAACAAGATCTGGCAGATTCTGTTCGATGAGCAGTCCCGCATCCAAGTGCTGCTCCAAGTCCACGATAGTCTTGCTGGACAATTCCCCACGATAGTGTATGATGAAAGCATAGAGGCCATTCGCGGGGCAGCCCGCCGGGTCATCGTCCCTTACCCGATCCCACTGTGCATCCCACTCGGCATCAAGACTTCTGACGACATCGTGGGAGACTGTGCATGATCGTAAGCCTCTACGACGCGACGGGCATCGCCGTGCAGCCTTGGATCGACGCAGGCTACATGGCGTTGATTGCTGACTGGGTGCATCCCGCCGACTCCGAGGACGGGCTACTCGTCAAGATCACTGGCGATCTGCGGCAGCGCGAGCCGGACATCTCGAGATGCTTGCGGGCCTACCCGTCCACCTGCTGTGCAGCTTCCCGCCTTGCACCGACCTCGCCGTGAGCGGCGCGCTGCGCTCTGCTGGCAAGGCCGACCGCGATCCGTTCTTCCCAAGACAAGGCGCTGGACCTCGTGCGAGTGTGTGTCCGCATGGGCAACGCCTTGGGCTGTCCCTCTACTTCATCGAGAACCCAGTCGGCGTGCTGTCGACGTTGTGGCGCAAGCCAGATTTCTCGTTCCACCCATTCGAGTACGGCGGGTATCTTGATCCCGCGACTGAGTACCAGCACCCGCTATTTCCGCACTCCATTGCACCCCTAGACGCATACAAGAAGTTGACTTGTCTGTGGGCTGGCGGCGGGTTCACTATGCCGGCCTTGAGGCCGGTCGAAGCGGTTCGATCCAAAGGGCCTTTACGCGACAGATGGCTGCGACAGGCGGGCAATCACCCAGAACAAAGATGATCCGCAGCGCTACGCCACAGGGATTCGCCAAAGGCATTATACGAACAGTACGCAAACCGAGAGCCAGATGTCACGAATTCACGCAGACTGGCTGGGAGCATTCTGTGAATACGCTAAGTATGGCGAAGCCCCCGTCGGATGTATTTTTGGGTTGGAGTCAGTGCAATTGCTCTGCGCGCTGCGACGGAAGGTGTGGATTGACCAGGCTTATTTTAAGTGGTTCCCTAATTTCTACATCCTCCTCGTCGCCCCACCCGGCATTGTCAGCAAGTCGACTCACCGCCAACGTGGCGATGCGACTACTGCGACGGGTGCCTGGAATTAAATTTGGGCCGGACGTTGTAACTGGCAAGCGCTGGTCTCTGCTTTCGCTGAGTCCACAGAGATGTGGGAGAACGGCGGGGAGTATCATGTCATGTCGGCGCTGACCCTCGAGTCCAGCGAGTTCGGGAATCTGCTCAACCCGCAGGACAAGGAGATGGTTGACCTGTTTGTGTCGCTGTGGGACGGCAAGCAAGGTGCGTTCGAGAAAAAGACCAAGATGAGCGGCAATGACTCAATCGAGAATCCTCGGATCAACATGATTGCCTGCACAACGCCAGTTTGGATCGCAGGATCATTCCCCGAGTACATGATCGGCGGGGGTTCACCAGCCGCTGCGTCTCCTGTATACGCTAACACGAAGGAGAAGTATGTCGCTTACCCCGCCCTCCATGTGCCGGACGGCATGAAGCAAAGGGAGGACGACCTCGTGCAGGATCTTGAGCACATCAGCGTCGCTCTGTCCGGCGAATACGAAGCCTCGAACCGGCGGCGATTGCGTGGGAGGCCTGGTACGAGGAGCACTATCGCAATCGCGAGAAGAGCGGCTTAGACGATGATCGCTTCTGCAGGCTACCTTGCGCGGAAACAGACGCACTCGCACAAGCTGGCGATGGTCCTAGCCGCCAGCCAGCGCGATGAACTCGTCATAATCTGAGGACGACCTGAAGACCGCCACGGTCATGATGACTGACCTTGAGTCGGATATGCCAGGGGTCTTCGCGAAGATCGGCCGCGGGAGACTAGCGTCCCCGGCGGACCGCTTCCTCCAGTATGTGAAGACAAAGCGGAGGTCCCCTACATCGAGGCTTCACCGCTTCCATCCATTCCTACTTCCCGCTTGGGAGGGACTTCCAACGATATGCTGGAGGGCTGTATCTCGCAGTGGCCAGCTCCGCTTAGAGCAACGCGCGGGGAATGAAATGTGGCTCGTCAGCCTCCACTAGGATTGCTCTGTTGCCCGCGAGGCCAAGTAGCCTGAGGCTCTGTTCGGGTTCAGGCCCATCCGCAGGGCATACTTGCAACGTGGACTCGCCTGAAGCATGCCCGGCATCGCAGTCGGCGTCAGCGGAAGTTCGTCGGACCGAACTGAGTGTGTTGTTGATTGGCTGCCCGAACCAGTCCTGTGCCGGAGTGTTCTTCAGCGCGGTGTAGTTGTAGAGGCTCTGCGGAGTGGGGTTGCCCTCGTTCGTGCCAACCCGCGGGTCGTAGAAGCCGCCTGGTCCCCATGACTCCGCCTTGGACGTTGTAACCAGTGTCAGTGGCGTGGACCGTCCCAAGCGGGCCGGGGACATTGTATCCGCCCCTTGCGGCGATGTCTTGGGAAGCCCATGCTGGGGTTGAACCTGCTCATCGTGGTTGCCCTCTCGCGTCTTTGGGGGCCCATCCCAGCACGTTGCATCCATGCCGTCGAGTCCTCGCCGGGAGTGAAGGGAGGCAAAGGTGCTTGCTGGCCGGGCATGACGGCGGCAGGATTGGTGCCCTCGCCACTGATCCCCACATTGCCACCCCTTATCCCTTGCTCCAGGCCCAGTGATCGTCATGGACTGATTCGCCGCTGGTGCTGCAGCTGGCAACTGGCGCAGCTGTGACCTGGCGCCTGTCTTCGCGGCTGCACCGTCGGGTTGTTGGCAATTGCAGTGCTCGAGGCGCTTGGGTTTGGCAGGGTGATGCCGCTCCGAAACTGTCTGACCTGTGTAGGATTCCAGTTTGCATTGGCGGTTGCACCCGCCACGTTGCAGAAGGTACGATTGCTGCGCAGTATCTCCCGGGAGACCCTAAACGCATTTTGTACGCCATCAAAGTCTCTTTCCCCAAAGATGGTGCAGGCACTGGCACCGGCTCCTGCTTCTTCCCGGCAGCCAAGCTGCCTGCTCGATGACCCACTCTGGAAGATAGTTACCCTTACCGGGGAAGTCTGGGAACTTCCCGCGGAAGGGTTCACTTGACTCTCATGGCGTCCCTCCTACTGTCAGAGTACAGCAACGCCACGAACATCCCCCAATGATAAGTGCCAAGAGTGCCCATAGGAGGATATCAAGGATCTTTGCTTCCACGGTTCAATTATGCTCGAGGCCAGCCGAGCACCCCGTACCCTCGTAAGAAGGCCCGCGCAAAACACAGAAGCATAGCTGGCATTACTCAATCGTGCTTCTGCCCCGCATTGAGCTTTCCTGCTGAGGCCGGGGCACTTGTCCTGCGAGATTGTCACCGTCGGCAAGGTACTCGGTGTCCGGTTTCAGTACGATGGCGTTCGCCTTTGTTTGGGTCCTTTGTCGAACTAAGCCAACTGATCGAGGATTGCCCCGAGCCGCTTTTCCTGACACACCAGGGCCGACAGGAAGCCCCGGCCCCAGAGCACCCTCACGAACTCTGCGTTGTTCCCGGGGTCGGCGGTCAGGAAGAAGCTGCGTTTCCTTGACCCAGTCGTTGTTGAACGGCGGGTCGTCGTCCTCCTCCGCAGGTGGTAAAAGCGAACACCACAACATCGCCGTTAGCCAGCCCGCCTCGTCTCTTGATGATCTGCCCACCACCCGGTCTGAAAGCGAATCTCGATGCGTTGCGTTCCCATGTCTTCTCCTTTGATTACTTCTGGCGATGCGGTTGCCGAAACGTACACAAGCACCGGTTTCTTGCCCGACTGCAACGAGGATGGCAGGGAGGTGATCAGCTGGTGCGTCGGCCCGCGGCGTGGCTCCCGGCGGCAGCGCAATCAGCAGCGCCAGCCATGCGGCAGTTGCGGCAGGTAGATTGCGCCTCGATGCCAACGTCAGTGTTGGGCGGGATCACGATGGGTTTGCCTTGATCTGGTGGCGCGCAGCGTGTTGTCCACACCGGGTGGCAATGCTGGAGGCCATATCTCTGGCGGCAGCACGATAGGCGAGCTGGGAATGACTGGCGGGGTTGGCAGCGCGTTGCCGGGATGCCCCGGCGAGCCGGGCAGACCATGGCCGGGACGGGCTGAGCCCACGGCAGATCGTGACCCGGACGAGCACCTTCACCAACGCCCCAGCCAGGATCGACCGGTCCACCGGGCTGACCGGAAGCCAGGGTCGGTTGCCGAGATCGGAGTGAACTCAACCAGTTGCTTGGCCAACACCACTCGCGTACTTCAGAACTCCAAACATTGTGCTCTCCTTAGTGATAGCCGAAAAAACGCGATCAGACCTCGATGCAATTGCAATGACTCGCCCCTCTTGAGGATGATAGAAATCATGCGTACCTTTGCCTCTAGCAACGCGATGCGCGTTTGCAGCGGCAAATCCTCAGCCTTTGGTGCATCGACCATTCACTGGATAGGGCTACCGAAGGTCTTCCCCACCCAAGGCAGACCAGCAGGATGAACAGCAGGATGTTCGGCCCAACCACTGGCCAAGCTATTCCCTCTGCCTCGGAAAGGTTCCGTAGCCATAGCCGATCAGCCACAACAGCATCAGAATCCAGAACAGAAGCCCAAGCGACATGGTGCGCCCTTTTTCAGGGTTTGAGATCAGCGTACACCCTCAATGGCGGGAATGTAAACGGTTTACCTTCGCATTCCTCTCGTGCATTGCGCCAGCGACCTCTTTGACGCCTCTCGTGTTTGCAAGTCGCGATGCGGTGGTTTGTGACAAGCCATGCTCTTTGCAATGGCGGGGTTGGTGAGCCGCCGCCCGAACAGCCGTATTTGCGATGCGGTGTAAGGCAATTATCCGACCCTCGAGACCAGAGTTGGGAGTACCCGCCTTGGGTTGCATCTCGGCTGTAGCGCGTTCGTGCTGACCCCCGCCACAAACAAAGCTCCAGATCTCAATGAAGTCCCCCGGATTCATCGCTACCACAGCCCCAATAGGGGCACAACGACAGAAGCGTTGACCTCTACCGTAGAGAAGCTCACTCCGAAGGCCGGCGCACCATTCTTGTAGATCTTCAGGAAGTTGGGGCCAGCCCCGACACCGCTGCTGGACTTCCATTATCACGGAAGCGTTGACGTAGTGGGGGCCAGTTGTTGACGCAGTGAAGCGGCTATTGGCAGCGCTAAACTCGCCCAAGGCATCATAGACATTGTTGCCAAACATGACCTGCTGGCGGCGGAGCCGATGTTTGTTTGGGCTACGCCAGCCGCCGCTGACACAACCGACCTCGCGGGGAAAGAAGGAACAGCAATCTGGTCTCACCGTCGCGGCGTCGTTCGGCGCAACTCCAGGCGCCATGTTGATGATCTTGAAGCCGCCCAAGTTGAGATTGCCCGAGGCTGGACCCTGCCCGTCGCGGGTCATGGCATTCGACAGGGCGTCGGCTATCCCATCGAACTCAGCATCCATGCGGCTCGAGCTGATCTTTGATGCTGTTGGCCGCATCCTGGACCCATGAGTAGAGTCGGACGAAGAAAGGCCGGTTCCATTGTAAGGCATAGCTGGGTCCTTATTGGTACCTCGTTACCGCGAGGTAGTTGGTACTCGTTGCCCGCCTGTTGCACCCCTACACCCATCAAGGCGCGGGCGATGTTCTGTGTCCGCTGTTTTGCCATGCTATGCGTTGCCAGATCCTCGGAGCACCTGCACCCCGTTCGGCGACACAAGCGCATTGGCGATCTTCTCGTAGGTGTCCTTTGTACATCTTGTAAGAGATGGCATGGCCCACGCCGTGCAGAGGTTGCCAGCTCAGGCCGAAGCCCTTTCGAGGGCACGGGTCAGCCAGTTCGTTGAGGCTCTTGGCGGATGTCGGCACTTCCAGATCCCGCGGGGTGTCTGGTCGCGGGCGAACAGCTGCATATCCTCCATCAGGTGGACAGCACTTCGCGCAACATCGTCAGGTTTCTGCCTTTGAGCGCGAGCCACCGCCCGCATCATCTCTCAGGAATGCCTCGCGCTTCTCGGAGTCCCGATGAACTCGTTGGGAACGTCGTTCAAGGCGGTTGGCGATACCCGCCCTGCCACCGGCTCGAACTCCTGATGTCACCCTGTCGGTCATGTAGCGTTTGACCAACGCTGGGAACGCCTCGTTGTCGACTGCATGCTGAGTTGTTCCCGCAACGTACTTCCACGTCGGCGGCAGACATCCCCTCGAGGTTGTTCGCGAGTTGATGGAAGTCGGCGCTGCCTTGATCGACGAGGCGCTGAGGGAAGGTGCGGCCCATCGGCCCTCTCTTCATCGGCTCGGTGATCCACGACCGTCCAGTTTTGCCTTACAGCTTTCGCACCTCGCCAAGGCAAATGATCGATCCCTTTGAGCAGTTTGCTGACCATGTCGTAGACCATCTCGCTGTGCCGCACGGCGGCGCGCTCCAGCTGTTGTCGTAGCCCCAACCGTCGCAGTGTGGGCGTTCACCGCGACTTGGTCGACCGGCAGCACGTTGGGCAGAGGCGGCGAGCCCGGTGTCCCCGGCAGGCCAGGTTGCCCCCGGAGTCATGCCCGACACAATTGGCTTCCGTCCGGCCCCAAGATCTCTGTTGACGATTGGTTGGGAGGTGTCGGAGGCGTTGGAGGCGCGTCGGCGGCTTGCCAGTTGTCTCCTCTACAGATCTGGGCAATGTCCGAGGCGGCCTTCCTGGAACGGACCCCGTTCGCTCGGGGCTACAGCCTCACCCGCCGCAATGCCCTCTTCCTCCGAGACTCTTTAACAATCTGGTCAAGCGTGGGTGTGGGGAGACGCTCTTGAGCCGCGATGTCATAGAACGGCTTCTCGGCGCGGCCTCACAATCCCTCAGGTTTCCACATACGTCGTTTGCCTACCCGCGTCCAGCACCCGATTCGCCGTTTCCTGCTCCAGCGGTAGGCCGCTAAGTTGCGCAACCTGCGCTCGGAGACTTGGTCCTGCATGGCGGGCGTCTGCGCAGCGAGGATGCGATTGATCCCAGCGCCCATCGGCGTCCGTCGAATCTCCTCGGTGATGCCCGACAAGGCGCTAGCTGACGTTGGCACCCCTGCGTCAGGATGCCCTTCCACGCCGGTCCGGCTTTCAGCCGCCTCGCGGGCCGCCCGTGCCGCCCGGAACCCATATGGCCCCAGCCTCTTCACATAGTCCTGCACCGCCTTCACGGTTTGGGGCTTGCATAAGGCTACCGGGGCGGCGGCCAGCAGTGTCACAATCTCGCCCAGCGTCCCGGCCAGGGGCTGCTCAGGGATTCCATTGGTGCGCTGTTCACCTACCATACCGCTGATACCACCCAGAATGGGTACAGCGGCTCGCCCACCAGGCATGCTCGTTGCGCCCTGCGCTGCCCGCGAGATGTACTTCTCCCGATGTTTTGGGGCTGGTAGACACCAGCATAGTCCCCAAAGGTCCTCCTCCGACCGTTTGGCCATGTAGTTTCTGATATCCGCCTCGTGCGGGAAGGGAATCGGCGAGATCGGCGACGGGCCAAAAGCCTTGTTTTGGCGGCAGCGATCGAATGAGGTCTTGAATGAAGGCGGGGAATGACGCTGAGGCCTGTTCCCGCTTTGAGCACGCCGTGGCCAATCGAGGCTACACCACCTGCCGCTTTGGCCCGCCACATCCGTGCCCGGCTCTGCCACAATCAAGCCCGCAGCATCCTCCGGTGACACTAGTCCCCGCCGGATCGCGTCAAGGACTGCGGTGGTATCGTCAGCCATCTAGCGCCCCTGTTTCTGCCGTTCTACTACGTTCGAGAAGCTTCTTGATTTCGGGTCGATTACGGAACTCTCATCGCTCATGCCTGCACTAGGGGTTGGTGCTGGGCGGATGAGGGCCAGTCTCGCGGGTCGCGGGTCGAGGCCCAACAGGCGGTTCAGGCACTCCCGGCAGCGTCTGTTTCGGGGTCCAAGTGGAAGCTCGGCGCATACCGTTCCATGAACTTCTCTTTGGCTCATCTTCTCCGGCAGCTCCACATTCTTCCACGAACTGCGCGTGCAGCTGGCATCTCGTTGGCAACCGAGTCCTGCAAGACGCCCATAATCCGTTCGAGGCTGCGCTTCGTCATACCCTCCGAGCCAAGGATGCCACGCATGATCCTGATATCCGTGTCGGTCACAGGATACAGCTGTTTCCAGCTCACCGCCGAGCATCAGGCGGCCCAGCTCAGCCGCCGCGGTCCCGATACCCGCCGTCGAGTCAAGCTTCTTCCCACCGAGCGCCTCGAGCGTCTTGTTAACCATATTTCTGGCCGTCGCGCCCGTTCCAAAGTTCGCCTCGTCGATCTGCTTTAAGATCCTCTTGGAGTTGCAGTATCGTGCGCATCCGGCCACCGTTCGCCAGGTAGTCAGCGCGGCCTTTCTCCAGCACCTTCTGTATCCAGCGCGGTGAACTCCTTCTCGCGTTGCCCAGGCACCGTCTGCACCGGCGCGAAGATTGGCTTCGTCTGTCACCTCCGATGTGGAGGCAACGACCCCCGGTGCCTCTGGCAGCTCCTTCCACTGGCCCATACTTGTCGACGACGGTCTGCGGCAGCACCCGCTCATCTTAGGTCGGCGTCGCAATCCCGCCCTCGACAGTGACCTTCCGCGGCCAGTCAGCACTCCCGGATCGCCTGTCCTGTTGTATTCATCCAGCGCCTCTTTCGAGAAGTGCTGTCCATACTGGAGCATGTCCTGCGGGGTGATCAAGCCCTTCTGCAACTCCTTCGCCTAGCGCCTGCGCCGTCGGCGTCGTGCTCGAGAGGGCGGCCTGCACCGCCCCGCGGAAGTCCGGTGGCCTGCCGGGCGCCATTGGGTGCAGAGACCCCCACATCCGGTCCGCCAGGCCCACCTGTTTCCTCCTGTAGACATACGGGGCGGGCCCGGCCTTAGCAGGTCCATGATCCCACCCACTTCACCCTTCTGTGCGCTCCTGAATCAGCTTCTCCAGCGCAGTCTGCCGCTTAAGGGTCTCCTCCATCTGCTCGCGAGCCTTTAATCGTGTCGATCACTCCGCCGACAGGGCCGCCAATATTCGGCACCGCGATGTCATAAGGGGTTGCTCTGGGCTCGTCGCAAACGAGGCTTGCTGCGGCATGATGCCTTGCTTGCATCAGGGCCTGCGCAATGGCCGACGCCTGCGCGAGGCGGGCTTGTCTCCTTGAAGGTCGATAGGTCTGCCCCGCAGCGGGCTTGGTCAGATCGACGTACTTTGATGCCTGCCATCGCCGCCCCTATTTGCCAGCGCCTTGAGTCAGGTCCGGTCCTGGAGTCGGCGTCGGATAGTAATTCGGGAGGAACTTCGCGCCGACTCCCAGTGCCTGCCCAAAGATGTTCGCCCCCGCATTGAAGCCCGCTTGGTTGGCCTGAGCCGCCTGCACAGCCCCGGCGAAGAGCGGCGCTGTATTGATCGAGGTCGGCTGCTGACCAGAAATTGCGGCGCGTTGACCTGCGAGCCAGTCATGAGGCTGGTCGCGAGGTTGACCGGCAGGGTCTTATTGCCGACCATCTCGCTGTAGGCTTGCTGGCGGGCAGCGTTCGCGGCGGCCATCTGCGCCTGTGCAATCTGGGCATTGATGCTCGTGCCTTGCTGTCCAAAGGTCCCCTGCGAGATCGCCTCGCCAACCCCCTGCTGCCGACCTTGCAGGGCCATCTCGTAGAGGTTCTTCTATGGCCTGCTGCCCGCTCAGGATGCTAGACTGGGTCAAGTCGCCATACGCTTTGCTTCCCGAGCCGAAAGTTCTCCAGCTCGGTGTTTGAGGCCTCGTTGCCCATTGTGATGCCTTGATTCGCTAGCCGCGATCGCATCGACTCTTCCCATCTGTTTGTATTGCGGGTCGAGGTACTGAGCACCCTGCCCGTACATTGCATCTTCGACCTGTTGTAGGACCTCGGGCGTCGGCAGAAGGCATCCCAGGCGCCCTCGAGAAATCGAGGCTCGTCGGCGCTTGGCCAGCAGCGAAGCCCGCCTCTGCGGCGATCCCGCCAGCCCAAACTTCGCCGCTGATCGCCTCTTGGATATTCGGCAGGTTTCTGGAGGATGTCCAGCAGCCCTGTCTGGATAGCGTTCGTCTTCCGTACTTCGCTTCGCTCTTCCGGCGACAGCGTTTGGGTGACGACAGGCCTGCCTGAGGCGTCGAAAGTGATGTTCTGGTTGCCGAGATAGCTGCGGATGTTTGGGTTGTTCAGGATGTTCTGCACCCGCGCAAGGTCGATGCTGCTTGTGCCTTGCTGGGTCGCGGCATCCCGAATCGCGGCAGCATTCTCTCTGCCGCCCTCGCCGCTAGAAGGCCGCCACCAATCCCTGCGCCGCCAGCAATAATCGCTGTTGTAATGATTCCGCTCATTTCAGCTCCTTATATCGCCGCTTGAACTCCCGGTGCGACTTGGCATAGAGGCGGGCTTCGAGCTTCTCGATGTCTCGCTCGTCATCAGGATTGGCATAGGCGTCGCTCCAAACTGCATCCTCTAGCACAAGAGCTGCCTTCATCGTCCCTGGTGGGCATTCTTCGGTGAAAGGCGCTTCCCACCGTTCGAGTCTCGCCGCCGTAGGTCATGGCAATCTTTCCCGCCAGCACTAACATGACGCAGGCTTCCCATATGAATATAGCCTGTGATTGCGGTGCCAGCCACTGGCCTAATCTGCCGTACATACACCCCAGGCGCGAAGAAGTGGAACGTAGGAACATCTGCCTGCGGGAGCTTCATCAGCTCCCGACAGAAGCGCATCACCCTCGCGCGGGCGTCCCTTGTCAATGGCAGTTGCATCAACGGTGGCAAGCCTCGTTCACATCGCACCTCCAGACTCGAAGATGTAGTCCGTCCCTGCCCAGTCAAGACTACTATCATTTGTCCTGAATTGCAAGCGCAAAGAGAGGGCGTAGCCTGGCTGATGGGCAGCGATGCGCCATTGCCTGCGAACGGTCGGCGCGTATGACGTGTCCCAGTCCGTCACGTCCCAGTCGCTTACATCCCATAGGCCACCTGTCAAGGCCGGCCCGCGTGGGAACATCGCATCGAGCGGCGCGTCTTGGAAGTCCGAGCTGATGGCCCAATTCTCCTGCACAGCGCCCTCGTAGGACACGATTGGCCGGAAGAGAGTGACCTGTTTCCAGCAGCGTCTTGTTGCCGAAGTAGTTATAAGTTTGGTAGACAGTGCCAGTGACGTCAGCTTCCAAAGTCCGCACGAATCGTTCCCCAGCACTTCATGACTCCAATCGGCATTCCCATGTAAAGCCTCGTTGTTGTATACCTTTATGCAATAGGGTTGCCACCCACTGAAGGTGCACCACGCACCAGTAATCGTGTTCATCACAAACTGCTTGCCGCCCTTTCCTGGGGTCTTTGGCGCACAGACAATCAGCGCATCGAACTGGGGATAAACGGCAGCTTCCCAGCCTTCCAGTATTCACACCAGATAGTTGCACCTGCGTAGTGAAGAGGGATTGGATCTTGTTCGATAGGGCCGAGGCGTAGTTTAGCTTATCCGCCCGCAAGATACGCGACAGCGGGAACACCCCGCTCCGGTGAGGAGCAGAACGTCGCCCGCGAGCTGGGTAGAAGCACCGGCGGCCTAGCGGCTTCACCGACCTGCTACACCCCCACCAGCGACCACGACGTTGAACTCGCTGGATCAGTGCCTTGATAGACAGCGACCTCGCCTTCTGCTTCAGTGATCGCGACGAAGAGATCGTCAGGGCCAGTCCCCGAATCCAAGGTCCAGCTCGTAATTGAGATCAGTTTCCCACCCAGTTTGAAGATATTTCCGAAGGGGAATTTGACGGCGGGCCCCTTGCACAGCATCAATGTCCAAGTACCACACATTCATCGAGTCTTTCTCGATGGCCATGATCCTGTGCTTGAACAGGGTTGGGAAGATGAGTGTCGCTGGGTTGGCTATGCCGGTGACAGCCGGTGTTACCCACGCTGTCCCATTAAACATCCAAAGCGGGTCAACCCCATTGCAGCCCCACAGGAAGGTTGATCCTGCCCCGTTGGTGAGGTTGATGGAGTTGAAGTAGCCATTTGTTAAGGCTACCGAAAGTGTGGCACTAACTGGCGTGAGGTCATAGATGCCCTTGTCACTTACAGCAAAGAACGTAGCATTGCCTGACGATGGCCTATGCTCCATCAACGTCTTAATTACATCAATCGTCCCATAGTTAGCAGCCTGTGTTCCTCCACGCAGGACAACCCGACCCAGCCGTGGAAGAGGTTGTCGAGGACAATAGCTTCTGTCCTCGGCCATGTCGACGATGTTGTCGCGGCTATTAAGGCCCCCCACCGGCGCAGGAACATTCGTTGTCAGCGAGACAGCCGCTCGCACCCGCGTCGTCCGGTCGAGGAGTGCGACCCTCACGGTAGCTCCCAGGTGCCCGAAGGCACCAGTATCGCCGGCGACGCGACTTCGCCACGACTCATTGTCAAGCACAATGTCGGGGCAGGTTCCCGCCCCATCATGTTGGTAATCATCTCTTCGGCAGCGCGGAAGTCCTCGGCATAGGGTAGGCCCTTAGCAGCCGCCCACCGCCATTTCAGATCCGCCATCAAGATTGCTGTTGGGTACCAGCTGTAACTATCGTCCTTCTCGAAGTATCTCAGTGCCCACCCCATCCGTTATCACGGAGAAGCGGGAAAGCCACGAGAACGTGAAGATCACGCTGCTTAAGCGGGTCAGGCGCGGGGAAGATACACAGGACATTACCCATGACTGTGTACTGGTACATGGACCCTTGCCCCGCCAAAATGAAGAAGCTCTTTCCCACTCTTGGATTCAGCGGGCCCATGACCCTCCCGATTGTTGGTGGGAATCCCACAAGGTGCGATTGAGTAAATGCTCTGAAGTCTGGCAGCAACGTGCCAACCTCTTGAATATTGAGGGCTCCGTAGGAGAATTGTGGCCTCCTTGAGCCTAGCGGGTCCATGTTGAGGCCTGGCATGGTAGAAGCCGAAGCGGCCCCGGCGGCCCTTGCCACCGGAAGCGGTCGACCAAGGCTTTAGTGTACCCTCGTTGAGCAGGCCCCAGATCTGGAAGCACCGTCGGGTCAGCGCTGCTCACCATAAGTGCTGGGAATAGGTAAGCCCCGCCGCTTTGCAGAACCTTTAACAAGCTCCTAGCAGGCTATTGGAGACGTTGGAGAGGTGGTCAGGCATTAGGCCTCCAGCGCGCGTCCCGAATCGCTCTGTCGTCCGACATTCCTGGATTCTTGGCCTGTGCCTGCGACAAACGATCCTCGAGGGGAGGGAGGCCTGACGCGGCGCCGTTTGGGCCGGATTGGGCCAGCCTGGCCTCGAGGATGCCAATGCGCTGCGTGAGTGCGTCAATCGTCCGTTGCTGGCCCCATGTTGATCTGCCGCAGGGAGTCCATCTGCGCCACAAGCGGTGCCTGGCCTTTGACTCGTCAGGACCCAGTCCTTGGCCCGCGACGCAAGGCTGCGACCACCCATACCCAGTCTCTGAGATCAGCTCCTCGTTGGCATTGGCCAAGTCCTCGACGGCGCGGATACCTAAGGCGCCGATGATCTTCATCCTCCGCTGGCGTTGCGACGGGCCAGTTCTTTGATTGGGGTGCCAACAACCGGCAGTTCCTGGTCGTTCTTCCACGCGGCATAGGCAGCCTTGTACGCGTCGAGCCACTGTTGCGGGGAAGCGGCCCTGCCGGATCTGTCTTTCAGCTGGGTGAACCACTCCAGCGTGATCTTCTCGACGGTATCCTTTGTTGCCGTGCGAGGTCACCAACGCGAAGTCGACATCTCTCGTAGAAGAGGCCACCGCCCTCCGTTCAGGGGCGCTGCCGTGCAACTGCGCGGGTCTCGAATCGAATGAGGGCGGGTTGACAGCAAGAACCGAGCCGAATCCCAGGCCATCCATGCGCAATCTCCTTTAAGGCGAGAAGGGGGCCGAAGCCCCCGCCCGTTGCTGCTTAGGGTGATGGCGCCTCTGCGCGTATGGGTACTGGATAAGCCCAGCGCCGTAGCCCGTATAGGTGTCGCTGTGAGTGAATTGGCCAGTCGCCGTCGAGTTCTTGTCGCCCGTTACGCCCACCGCACTGCCGGTGTAGATCCTCATACCGTCAGGGTCTAGCGCGCCGACAACAGTTCCCGCGGGAATGCCTGTGCCCGAAAGGCCATCCCGAGGAAGAAGCCGTCGAAGCCAGTCGTGCGCAGTACCGGGCTTCCCGCCGTTTGCTGGCGCTCCTGGTGATGGCAGCAGTTGCCGACCGGCGGTTCCGCACGTTAACGAGTTGCTTCCCGCCGAGAACGCCCCAGCGACTCCGGCTGCGCCGATGCCAATGGCGGCATCAGCTGGCAACAGTCGCGCCGGTCTTGTAGACCGCGAGGCCAGCAACTTGAAGCCACCCGAACTTCCCAGCACTCATCGGCGCCATTGCAACGCCGACAGGGAAGCCTTGGTTCGCTGCACTCGGGATAAGCGTGGTTTGCCACAACTCGTCCCAAGTCGCCCACGAGCCCTTGACGAGCGCGTCATTGCTTCTGACATAGACGAAATCCCCGCCGCCCCAGTAAGGATCAACAGCGCTGATGATCATTCCGAGCTGCTGACGCGCCGATCGTGTCTGGCGTAAACCAGTCGTTGAACGGCTGAACTCCGACATATGGTGTAACTGGTGCAAACATTTTTGGTCTCCTGGAGTATTGAGGACGCCTTGGAGACTCCGGTTGCTGCAAGTCAGGTTACCCATCCACAGCACCGGAATCACGGCAGCATCTTGATTGTACGGCTTCACCTCGTCGAGCACGCTCATGTTGGCATCCTCATGCACGACGACTGCCAGATAGTCCGTGTTGAGGAAGTACATATGCGAGGGTGGGATACCGCTGTTCCCGTCGAAAATGACGTCCGCCTTTTTGTAACTGCGCAACGCCACGAAGCCAGCCTTCGCCGACTGCGTGTCGTTGTACCGCTTCATGCTCGTTTGCGACTGCTCGAAGAACGTGGTAGAAGTCATTCGAGCTTACGACGAGATCGGGCTGATCATCGCCGCGAGTCTGCTCGAGGTACAAGGGCAACGCATGAGGCCTTCGATCGTCGTTCCCGAAGGCACGATCGCGCCGCCGCCTTTGCATCGGAGCGGCGGCCGACTGGACCTTGTTCTGCCAGAAGGGCCATGCGCCAGCGTCAATGCCCCCTACCGTGCCTGCGCCGCTGTCCGCGACGATCAGTTGCAGGCCGCCGATCTGATTCAGGAAGCGTCCCGTCACTAGGTAGAGGTCCACCGAGAAGTTGTTCTTGAACGTGCGGATCGCATTCTTGATGCGCGACTTGACGAGGGCGATAATGCGCGAGTCGCCCTTGTTGATCCGCATTTCGAGACCAGAGGCGACGACGTTGATAGCGATCTGCCTCCATTGGTACTCCGCACTCGTCAGCACATCCGACGGGCTCACGTTCAGCACATCGTACCCGCTGTACCGCTGGTAGGTGCTGTTGCTGTTGTAGTCCAAGGGCCGCACGATCGACAAGCCGCCATCAATCGTGTCAAACCCGCCCTTTGTCCATCAGGTAACGCAACATGGCATTGTTCTTCGACACATTGTCGATGAACGTCTTGCCATGCTTACGGAAGGTCGTGCTGACCAGCTCCGTAAAGGTTGCATTTGGGGACGCCATTGGGCTCTCCTATGGGGTTAATGCCGACTTGGATGTCGGCCAAGGTAGTCCTAAGCGTGCTGTCAATGTCCCCAAGTGGTTGCTCTGCCTTCCCGCGGGCCGTTGAGCGCACATTCACGCAGGAAGCCTTCTTGGCCTTCGCTACCCTTTCTGCTTCTGGCGGAATCCTCTGCTTCCAGAGCCGCAGCGGTCTGAGCGTCGAGGAATTGCTGCCTTGCGGTCGGGTGCGCCATTACAGCCAAGTTGTAAGCCTCGTCGAGGTTGTGTGCAGCCCCGGTCTGGATGAAATGCGAAATTCCATCAGCGACCATCTCGAAATAGGGTGCGCCTCGACATCCTGCGCGAACTTCAACACACCCTCCTCCAGCTCGTGGAATCGGGCTTGTTGCATCGTTGAGGTGACGTTCCGCACGCCGCCCTCAAGTTGGTTCAACCGTTGCTCCAGCTGCTTCCACGTATTGCTGCGTGGCGTCGGGCTGCGCCGTCAGCTGTCCATCCTCGAGCTTCCACGCCGGCCTGCTGCGCAATGGACTGGACCATCGCGAGTTTGACCTCGGGCGGGCCCTTCTGACAGCATCTCGGCGGCCTTGAGCATCAGAGCCTATCGTGTCCCAGATGTTGAGGCCTTGACGCTGGATGGTCTTCTCGGATACGGCGCGACGATCTGCGACAGGCGCTCGCTCACACCCAGCGGCACTTTCACCGACTCGACATAGCGAGCAATGTCGGACTCGCGCTTCTTCATCTCCTCGCGAATCACCGGCGGGACGGCGGCCCAAGCTTCCTTCGCCGCGGGGCGCCATGTGTCTGGAGGTGGGCCATCCGGCGGGATTTCCCCGCCACTTTCGTGGTGGCTGCATCTGGCGTAGCCGGTGGCTCCGCGGCAGGCTCCCAGGCGCTGATGGCGCGGCGGGTTCCTGCTGCTGGCTCTGCCTCGGGCTCAGTCAGCGACAAGGGACTCAGCTATTTCGCCTACCGCCGCATCAATATCCAGTCCCGGCTGATCGGGAGCCTGCTCAGGAGCGCTTCGGGTGCGGGTGCTGCGGGTTGCTCTTCGGCCATTGTGCCCTCCAGGCTAGCATTTCGTGCATTGTGGACTCAACGGCGGCGTCAACCTGCGCGTCGAGCTTCCCGCTCGTTCTCCGCTTGCCGCCGGGTCTGGATCCGCTGCCATGCCAATCTCGTAGGGCACGCAGTCATTCTCCCGAGGTCGCGGCGGCGGGCGGCCTTCTCAACCCACTTCCCCGTCACCGGCGACCTCGTAGCCCTCGAGATCGCTGAAGATCCGTGGCGGGTGCAGGATGACCTTGATAGCAGGCGAGCCGTGCAGCGGCATTGTTGTGGTACCAAGCACTCCCGAATAGGTAGTACCAATTCGAAGGTGTGCCCACTTCGCGCAGCGATATTCGTAGACAGGCATCCAGCAATTCTACAAGACGGAAAGCATAATTAGCAAGAGCTCAGCGTCATCATCCTCGGGATCGTACGGAGGAGGCGGCCTGGGCATCCACCTCGGATCTTGTCGGATGGGCCTGGAAGTTGTGATGCTCGCGGGTCAGTTGAACATAGCGAACTTCGATGTGGGCTAGCGGCTGGGCGGGCTATGGACCCTTCATCCAGCTCCCGTAGGATGTGCTCAATGGACTGTTCAGGGCGCTTGCGGGCCAGTCGAATGAAGATCTCGAAGTCCTCGAGGCGGACATCATGGCGCTTCCCGCCCTCCCGCCACAGCCCTCCGCTGCCGCCCGACCTCGTTCCTGGGCCTCCTCCCCCAACAATCGGAGGCAGAACAGGTGGCCCTCCAGTTTGAAAGCCTGGATGCTGGAAGCCGCTGTGCTGAAACCCATTTGCCACTTATCCAACCGCGACCGGCGGCTCCAGCAGATCGAACGCGCGGCCCACAACGAGCGGCGCGAACTGCTCGCCGATCTTGGTCTTGATGAGCGCCACGTCCTCGCTCTTCAACTCGACCTCGCCGCCTGCGCCAACCCTTGAGCGCGAGCGCGTACAGCTTGTACTTCTTCTGCCCGTCCTTTCTCCTCTGTCGCGCGCAGGAGCGCTTCCAGATGCAACCCACGCGAGCGTTGCCGGGACTTCCGAGCCGTTCGGCCCCGGCGGTTGCATGAGCGGGGAGTCGTTGAGGTTCAGGAGAATTGCCGAGAAATCGATTCGCATTGTGTGTCTCCGCTTTCGTTTCATCCGCACCACTCGACGCGGCAGTAGCCATCGCCGCCTGTTGCTGCAACAGCACCTGTTTGCGTTCCACTTCCGCCCGCCCCGGGCCCCGGTTTCGGCGGCGTCGTCGCGTCGTTCGCAGACTGGGTCGAGCCGAAGTCGTAAGCCGCAGCGCCACCGCCGCTGTTGGTGGATTTGATACCACCGTCGAAGCGACCGCACTTGCCCCCGGGTTTGTTGTTCACGCTCCCGTTGCCGATACCACCGCTTGAGCCACCCATGATCTCCCAAGACATTGGTGCCGGGAACCCCGGTACTCTGAGCACCGCCGAGCCGACCTCCACCTCCACCTCTCTGCACGGTGGTGACGGATGCACCGCCACCTCTCGCGGTGAGCGTGCCGAAAGTCGAGTCGTTGGTTGCGTTGGTGTTGACGCCTGCACCGACGTTACCGCTCACCGTTCCGCTCGGTGTCACCTTTGTACGGATAGTGATGGATCAACTCACCGCCACCACCGCCACCACCGCCGGATGCGTGCTTGCTGCCCCCACCTCCCGGCGCTTTGCAGCGTCACCCAGACGGAGAGACGCCTGCGGGCACGTTGAACGTGAAGGCCCCCGCAGCGAACTCCTGACACTTCTGAACTCATCACGCGATCCACTCGATCAGGCAGTAACCATTCCCACCCTGACCTCCGGTTGCGCCCGTCGCCGTACCACCGCCACCCGCGCCGATTCCCGGCTGGATCGGAACAGCAGACTGCGCTCCTTGTCCACCGATGGAGAAGTAGCTCGCGCCGCCACCACCTCCGGTGCCGCCTGCAGCACCTCCGCATTCTGTCCGCAGCTACCCCTGACGTACCTGTTGCGCCACCGCAACTGCCGCCCAACACATCGAGGACTTGAGTGCCGGGGATGCCGGGGGTGCCTGTTCCCCGCGCCGAGCGTACCGCCACCGTTCTGGCCCGCCGTCGTTGTGGTGCCACCCTTGCCACCCTGCGCGGTCAGCGTGCCGAAGACCGATGTCGTCACCGCAGCGCTCGTCGCACCCGCGCCGATGTTGCCGCTCACCGTGCCGCCGGGAGTGACCTTGTAGGGATAGTGCCGGATCAACTCGCCCGCGCCACCACCACCGCCACCACCCGCAGTCTTGTTGCCCTGCCCGCCGGGAGCCTGCAGCGTGACCCACACCATCGACACATTCGCGGGCACGTTGAACGTGAACGCACCGACCAGCGGTGAACTCTTGCGCCTGCGACTTGCCGATGCCGCCCGAAGTCGCGTCAACGTACTGCTTCGTTGCCGCTTGCGAATGCAGTCGTCGGATCAGCAGCAAGATAAACAGCACCACCGTACACACTCACATTGCGTGCGGCCAAATCGCGCAACTGTCCCGTCGTGCCATTGTTGATCCCGATGCTGCCTGCTGAATTGCGTGCGAGCGCAACGTCGATTACAGACGGCCTGTACCACGCAAGTTTGCAGACACCCAACCACTCGATGCCGACGTTGTAGATGTCTGCAAACCAACTGCCGTTGTAGCTGGCGCTGATCGGCCCATTAGCCATGAAAAAGCCAGTACTGGGATAACTCACCGACGAAAGCGCAGGAGCCGCCTCCGACCCATTCCCCAAGAATTGTCGCGCCTTCAAATCACGGAACTGTCCTGCGGTGCCATTATTGACTTCTGACTACCCCAGCAGCGCTGCGCTTGAGCGCAGTATCGTGACTCACGCCGCCGGGGTCATACCACGCGAACTTTTCGGAGTATTCAAGCCCCAGCCCGCCAGCGCTAAAGTCACCGCGCCAATTGCCGTCGGTGGAAATCAGAATAAAGGCCGAGGTGTAGATCGAAAATCCCGTCAGCGGTGCGTTCGTGAACGAGTAGCTGGGCGCGGCAATGGTGCCATCGGCCAGATAGATGGCTGTTGTCAGCACTCTTCCCGGCGTCATCGACATCGAATTTCGAGACGGGCGCGGCGGCGGCTCCTGCAACGCCAGCGGGAGCAAACATCACACCGAAGTGTGTGTTGCCGCCGGTACTCACGAAAGCAAGAGCACCAGCAGCATTGGTGCGATACCTCCATGTGCCGTCGTAATACAGGTTGGTGCCGATCTCGGTGGTAGCGCCGTCTGCTCGCAGATGTCCTGCGGGCCCAATGTCGATTGCGATTTGCCCACCGGCCCACGCACGCGGCGTTGCGCCGAGTGCGAGACAGTCGACGCGTCTTGTCGTAGACGAGTCCCGGGTCACCGCCGAAGACGCCACCATCGTTGAACTGCACCTGAGTCGGCGAGCCGCCGGGAGCCCGATCCACCTCCGCTGGTGTGGCCCATGACAACACACCGTTGCCGAGCAAATCTTTCAGGAACGTGCCTGCAGCGCCGTAGGCAGTCGGGAACGTGTACGTTGCCGCGCCGCTGATCAGGTTGCGGAGCTTCAGATCGCGGAAGGTGCCCGCCGTGCCGTTGTTGATCTCGACCACACCGGCAGCGTTGCGACCGGAGTCCGGTGTCCTTTGTGCCATCGCGACCGTCTTTGGGTAGTGGCCCAACGCAAGACCGAGTTGTACCCCATTCCGATAGCGGTGAAATCAATGTTCATCCGCTGCGATGCAGACGCGCCAATGATGGCCGTGCCCCCAAACAAGTATTACCGTCGCGTTGAACACCCGCGTCGTCAGTATCTGGCTCGCTTTGGCGTAGGTGAAGAGCGGATCACCACCGAACGCGCCACCGTCGTTGAATTGCACTTGCGTGTCGGCACCACCGGGCGAGGTGCTGCCGCCACTGCCGGTCGAAGGTGCGATCTGATTGCGCGTCGAACCGATGGTGAACCAGAGCTTCTGTGCCGTCGTATTCGAGCGCACCGTCAACAACGGTGCCGAGTGTGGTCGGTGCGATGAGAGCGCGGCGCAACTTGAGGTCGGCAGAAGGTGCCAACGGTGCCATTGTTGATCTCGACCACATTGGCGGCATTGCGTGCAATTCCGGCATCAAGTGCGGCGTTGGAGTTCGATCCATCGGATGACCACCCAATCTGGCAGTAATTCGCCATCCGCACACCGTACTGCGAAAAATTGGCACGGATTACGCCCGCGTAGAGGGCTTGAAACCCGCCAAAGCTTGAGTCAAGCACCAACGTCTGCGAGCCGGTTTGCGCGGTGACGTTGCGTGCCAGCAGATCGCGGAAATTTCCGAGCGTGCCGTCGTTGATCTCGACTACACCGAGCGAGTTGCCCGAAATCTGCGCCCAGATCGCCTCGTTAACCGCCGGATTATGGAGTCTCAGATGCGACCCCGAAAACGTACCATCGGTATTGTTGCTGTATCCAGCCTGCAACTGATGACCCGGTGCCCCGCTCTTCAACAGAATGTCCCACTTCCAAGTAGAGGTAGGTGCTGTTGAGCCTGTCCGCATCAATGTTACGCAGCTCAGATCGCGGTACTGCCCCTGCGGTGCCGTTGTTGATTTCAACGACACCAGCGGCGTTACGGCACATCATCGTATCCATCAAAATGCCAGCATCGCCCGGTGTCCATCCGAGTGAGGTATTGATGCCCATGCTGACTGCGTTGTGCTGCGTCCCTACCGAATTGAGCGCTCCGAACAGGACAACATTCCAAAACGAACCGGCCTGACCTACAAAAACCCCTCCTGCGGATGCGTTATTCGCAACTGTTACCCCCCCAACCGTCAGCCGATTGGTGGTTTTGTTGTAGGTGAAATTCGCGTCCGCGCCGAACGCGCCGCCGTCGTTGAACTGCACCCGAGTGTCGCTACCGGCAGGCGTACCGCCACCGCCACCCGTGCCCCAGCCGGGAGGTGGAACCGGCGGAAAGTTCTCGGGGTCGAGCACACCCGTGATGGTGTGCGAACCGCCGAGCGCGGCCCCGTTCCAGTGGCTGTTGGTCAGGATCTCGCCGGCCGCGGCCGCGACGGGATCGTCTGGAATCGCGCAGACGAAGCGGTGATCAACGCGGACGTCATCAGGTGCAGCTCAATATCGCCGTTGGGACCTCGCTTGACGACGCGAGTCGTCCCGCCCACGACGACCTGCGCAGCCCGCCCATCCTTCCCATGCACGATCTTGATGGGGGCCGCGCGGTGCTCTTGGAGGCTCTTGAGCTCCTTCCACCACGTCGATCAGGCTCTTCGTGACTTCTGACGAGCCCGGACTCGATGGGGGCAGGCTCTGGCTTCTTGCCCGCCGCGACAGTCTCCTTGACCTTGATGCCATGCGTCGCTAGCGCGTTCTTGACGTTGTTCGTGTGCTCGTCTTGCATCATCTTCTGTTGCTGCACACCCTTCTTTGCATCAGCATCTCGTGCTTCTGATAGGCGCTTCTCCATCTGCATAAGGAAGTCGGTCTGCGATACCTTCTGATTGGAGTCGGCTTCCTTGACCTGCTGCGCGATCTGCTTCTCCCGCATCGCCAGCATGGCCTCCCGATTCGCGAGCTCCCTTGGACTTCTCCAGTTCAAGCGACTTCTGCATCAAGTCCATCTTTTGCTGAGCGAGGGCCTGATCGACCTTCGGATCAGGCGGCGGGGTGGCAGCTGGTCAGGCATCGACGCAACAGCCGCCCCGACCTGCCTCCCGAATTCAAAGCGGCGGGCCACGCTCAGCGTCATCTCCTTGAGGGCGGGCATCGTCATCGCACCTTGCTGCACGGCGGGAAGGAAATTCTGATACATGCTGCTAAGCGATTGCATCGCCAGATTGATGTTCTGCTGGTCCTCGCCGGAGGTGTTCGCCAGCGTGCTGTTGGTCTCGATGTCGATGCGATAACCCCGCATCAGGTCATTCCTTCAAGACGCCAAGCACTTGTCTCCCACTGAGGCTTGGCCAGAATGGCCTGGGCTTGCTGGGCCATCTGCTCAAGCTGCGGCGGCATGGGCGGCGGTTGCGCAGGCGCCCCCGGGGCCTGTGGTCCTGGCTGCATTGGTGGCGCCATCTGCTGTGCTTGCAAGCTGCATCATCTGCACCTGTTGCATCACTTGCTGCGCTTGCTGGACCTCCTGCGGCATCGCATAGTCGAGGTTGGTCATGCCAGCAGAAGGTCTCCGGGCCAAAGTGCTCACAGGCCAGCTCCGCCACAATGCGCAGCGAGTCGCGCACATAGCGCTGCATCTCGTTCTGCATATCCTGGAAGCCGAAGGCTCCCCACTTATCCTTGATATTCTGGGCGGTCGCGGTCTCGCTGGCCTGCGTATCGCCGCCGCATGATGTCAGCGATGCCAGTAATCTCGTAAATCGTATCCTCGGCGTTCCTCCTGCGCCTTGTAAAGACCCCTCGAGGACGCCAGCCAGCTGCTCGAGAGGCATCGTCCAGATGCTGTTCTGCAAGTTCTGGCCTTGCTGCATCGCCGCCACGTTCTTCTGCGGGAATCAGCGTGTTGTCGTCGGAGGAAAGAAGCTCCTTGAGGCCTTGGATGGTCCCGTCATAGAACCCGCGAACCTTCATTGCATTCGTAACCCTTGCGATCCGCATAGTGATACGGTTGAGCTGGCGGGCCTGCGTCTCGTACTGCTTTGTACAAGGGAGTGGGTACAAGCGTAGAGCGCTTTCCAAAAGCGCAGCGGCTCGGGACAGTCAAAGAAACCCGCCAGCCCATATGGATCATCGAGTTGAAGACATAGCTTTTCCTTCCAGCTCCGGATCGAAGAATACGATCTTGCGCTTCTGCTTCCCACCAAATTTCGTAGACGCAAGCGACTGGAGTCGATCCGCGGTTGTGCGAGTCGTCAGCATCCTCGACCTTTGTTGCCCAGCGCATCCTTTGTGGGCTGGTCGATGAACTTCATCTCATTGGCAATATCCTTGCCGAAATTGGCCTCTGCATCCTCCTTCGACATCGCGTGCCTCGTAGGCAACCCAAGGCACATCCACCCAGCGCCTGGCGTAGCCATGCAGGAACTTGTCGTAGTCGATGTCCTGCCCGCAAACGGTCTCCCAAACGACGCGCTCCCGCTTCTGGGACCAGTTGCCCGGTTACCTCCTCCTCTTCCGCAAGGTCTTCTGGCTTCTTCCCGCTTTGACAGATTCGCCTTCTTTCGACTCGATTTCGGGGTCGTAACGCCAGCGGGTGACTCCGCGGCCAGGAACACAGGCGCCGAGGGCGGCTTGCCTGGAAGAGGTCATCGTAAGCCTCATATCCGCCCGTAGGCGTGTCCATCAGGTATTCCAAGGACCTTTCAGCGGCGTCGGCGGCGGCTTTGCCGAGGGGTCGGCATCATGGAACCTGCGCTCCACGATCGGCCGAGGGGTCTGGTTGTAGACCGCGGGCAGAAGCGTCGCAGTATTCGCATAGAGGATATTGAAATTGTTCTCTCCCTCTTTCTTCGCCTCGTAGATGTCTTGGACGCGTTCTGCCTCCTTGCGAAAGCTCGCTCCGCTTTTCGCGAGGTCAATTTCCTTCTTCAGTACCTCGACGAGAGCATCTTGGGTGTCGGCCATGTTAAGGCATCCTAGTGCCGCGAGGCGGCGGGCTTTTGTCGGTCGATAGGCTCGTTTATTGTCATCTCATCTGGTCGTTTTGGGAAGCCCATACCTTCCATCCTCCTTCTGGCGCATACTCGATCCAAGGCCGAGACAATGCAAGCATATCGTGTTTCATCTGCTGCGTGATTCTCGGCCTCCGTATCCAAGTCCTCAACATCGGTCTGGTCCACTTTGCAGCGTCGGAATCGTGCGAATCGAGTCATCGCAGCAGTCCAAGAAGTACAGCAACGGGCGGCCAGCTACACCGACCAAGCGCCTGCGCATCTCTGCCCAGCCAGGCACTCGCTTGTTGTCTGCGCGACGCCACGAGACGCCGTTCGCGGCCATCGTCTCCATGATTGAGAGGGCCGCCGTCCCTGACAAAAATGCTGGGATCGGCCGTGCCGTAGGTAATGGCTTCCATCACCAGCGGATGGTCAGGATCGTCGCGGGCCTGGTTAGGGTCAGCGACCTGGCAAGTATGCCCTGCGCGACAATGTCCGCCGTAAGCCGCGCCCCTCGTTTGGCCGCCCGTTCGAGCCGTACCATTCACGATACTTTGACCATCGCCTCAATCGGGAGACCCCAAGTTCCATCGGAAACAGCATACCACCCGCAGCTAAAGGGTTTAGCATAACCCCAGTCGAAAGCACGAAAGCGCAGGGCGTGAGGCGGCATGCGCTGCATCCACCGTTGTGTAGGTAGGATGTGCTTTAGCTGGCTCCCAGCAATCAAAGAAGGCGCCATCTACAAGGTCCCAGTTTCCCTGCCAAGCCCGAACAAGAGCTTCTGAGCCGGATTGGCGCAAGCGCGCAACGTAGTAAGGGTCGTTCTCTTTGGAGCTTGATGTTGTCGGTGAGCTTTGATGGAATGAATACGCGCTCAAGAGTGATCAAGTTTCTCCTCTGAGTCCGGCAAAAGTTTCGCGTAGGATCTCTATAGCCGCGCGGATCTGGCGTAATATATCGGGCCTTAACCCAGTGATGTCCCGGGCCGCCTGGATTGCCCGTGGAGGCGCATTCCAACCGGGACTCCATGGGCGGATCGAAGAGTTCCCCGCAAAAGGTTAATTGGCGCGGACGACGGGAAGTTGGTGGCTCTCTCGACATAGACCCTGGTATAAGTTATGTCCTCTTTGGTATTCTTGGGCATCGGAGTCCCTCCGAGGTATCGGAACTTGAGCCTGCCGCCGCCGGGCATAATCCACTGAGCCTTTTGTTCATTATACTTCTGCACCGATTTTTGGGAAAAGTTCCTTGCGTGCGGGCGACGACTTCTTCGAGCTGTTTGAATTTCCGGCGGAAGAAGACTCCAACAGCTGCTTCCACCATACTTCCCAGAGTGTTCAAGCCAGTCTCCAATGCTGCTTCTGGTCTTCCTGCCGCCCCGCGCCCCACCATAAAACACTCTGAAGAGCGGGCACGCAATCAAGGCGGTCTGCGGGCCAGGCTGTGGCTCTCATATGACTTTGCTGGGTCACTGCGATTTCCCCCACTTTCAGTGGGCTGGAGCGTAAGCGCTCAGCGTCATAGGCTACCTCAACTGGCTGGCTGGTCTTGTTGGCGTATTGCTGGGCGAGGGCGGTGGCTTCCTCGCGGGAGCTTGTGCCTTCCCAGTGATGATAAGAGGTTGCTTCCCGCCGTTGTCGACGTAGAAGAGACCCGCCTTTGAAGGCCTCTTCAGGCGAATTGTCGACCCCCAGCACCCTTGTTGAGGTAATTACCGTGAGAATCAAGCCCACTAGGGGTTCCGTGTGGGTTGCCCTCTTTGTCAAGGAAGAGGGGATGCGGAGGCTTGACTTGCAGAGACGGGTCCGCCGGCCAGTCCGGATGGAGCGGACTGGAACCACTGGAATATCCACCAAGGCCTCGGGCGGATGGCAGCTCCTTACAGAAGCATGCTATGGCGGAGCATTATTCCACCAAGCTACGGGGTTTCGAGGTAGGGGTAGCAGTGGCGGCGGCACTGTTGAAGAAGAAGCGCCTCGTCAGCACCGCGGGCCAGTCCCTCCCGGCGCTGTGTGCGTAGATCGTGACCGCCGAAGCGTCGAAATGGAGCACTGCTTGACCTGGTTGTGCCGCCCATGCAACCTGCTGATTGATGGCGTCCCTATAATACATTCTGCGCGGGTGTGGGATCGGAGATTATTCCACCCCGCCAGTATCTTTGTAGAGGTACTTGGATGGCGGATCATTCCAGCTGTGTTCAGCAAGGTCCATCCAAGCGCCAGCGTTAGCCCCAGTCGACCAGCCGGGGACATCCGCCGCAACGAAGTGCTGAAGCTCGTGCTCTGCGGAGCCATGCAGGCCCGCCGTTGTCCCATAATCCACTTCAATGTGGGTAGGATGGTGCGAAGAGCCTGTCGACTCCGCGCTCGGACTCATCTTCCAGTTCGACGGGAAGCGTAGCCAGCTTCGGATCACGTATTTTGCGAGTTCAGTCGTGTCACGCAGAGCTGGTTGAGAGGCAGCGCCCCATCGGAAATCGAGCCCACGGAAGGGCTTGGTCGCTCCCGGGCGAATCTCTTCTGACCCATCCAGTCCCCGAAAGACCTCCGTGGCACCTTGTCTGTTGCCAGATCTGGCTGGGACTCAAGCCCGCTTCTTCTTGAACTCGGCCTTGATGACCTTGTCAGGCTCTGCCGGGACAAAGATGGCGCTGAGAGCGCCCGGCAGGGCCGCCTTCGCCGATACGATGCCCTTGACGGCGCCGACCGCCTTCGCAATGCCCGCCGTGGGGCTCTACAGGCATCAGATTCGTGAGGTCGAGGAGGCCGGGTTTGGGGCGAGCGTCCCGCCGGTGCCCGGTGACGGGCGGGAAGCCTGGAAGCAGCCTCATATCGAGGCGTTGAGGGCCTTGGCCCAACAGGTAGTCGAGCCCATGCCCGAGGAGGCGGCCCCCATTATCTCGCTACCCTGCATTCCTCCCGCAATCCCTGAATCTTCGTCAGAAGATCTGCGCGGAAGCCCGAGCCAAGGATTGCGTGGGGCATTCTGAGCCCGGCCCTAGCGGCACATCGAGAGTATCACCTGCCATGGGTTTCCAGGTTTACACCACCGCTACGCAGTGGTTGCTTAGGGCCTAACCCATTGCGTCTGGCGGCCCATCGCGTCCCAGCGCCAAGGCGGGTTGAAGATCTCTGGGGTCGCTAAACGAGGGATTGCCCGTCACGTTGTCGTAATGGCCCGCCGTCAGCCTGAGTTCGCCGACGGCCATGAGCTTCGAGGGCCTCCCGTGCCTCCTGAAGTCGTGTCGCCCGCGAAGGCAGGCTTTGTAGCCCTCGTTGCCACGATTGCGCTCGTGCCAAGGCGGGTAATTGATGTCCGTGAGGTCCGGCACCCAAGGCCCGACCGGGTGGGCAGCTTCTGTCGCGTGGCAGCTTCCCGGCGGCTTTGCGCTTGCGCCCGCATGGCTGCTTCTGTTTGCAGGCGGGATTGCGTTTGGGCGGGCGTCCCGTTTGCTGGAGGCGGCGGCAAGGGCGTTCTCCGCGGCGCTCTACCCGCGCTTGATCGCATCGGCCTTGGCATGTGCGGGCTGCATCCGCCGCTTCGGCCTGATCAGCCTCGAGCTTGGGCGGCTTCGTCCTCAATCACTTGTTTTTGCGCTGGTGTTAGTTCTGTCATGCCAGGCCCTTGTGGCACGTCAATAATGGTGTCGATTGTCACATTCGGCTTGTGTACTGCTCAATCCAAGCCTCCGGACTCGTACTTTCTGTGGCATGTGAAGCGACAAAAGATTGATTGATCTGGACGCCAGGCGCTTTCGCCCCGCAGCCCATCGCCTCGACTCGAGATCTCGAGCGCTTTCAGTGCGGTGTCACTCGACCGATGCAGCTGGAGGTTCTCCGAGAGCACTCCAGCGACTGGTGTACGAGGCTTCGAGGCGTTTCTCGAAGGACTGGATCAGCAATCTGGATCAATCAGCTCGGCGCGGCGTTTGGCCAGCAGCTCCGAAGCGCATCCGAGCGCAAAATCTATGAGATCCATCCTCCGTGTAGCCGAAGGCGGCCGCAGAGCTCGCGCTGGGTGACCATTGGATTCGCTACAATCAAGTCAATCATGCCCTCGTGCGTGTAGCGAGCCTTCTCGAGGCGCAGGCCGTTGCCGGTATTGGTTGCGGTCATCAGGGTCTCTGACAGTCAATGCGCCATTGTACGCGCGCGGGCGGGAGAATGTCAAGCGGAAAGTGTCTCGATCGGCTGTAGGCCGTCGGTTGAGGCCGATTGGTACCAGTTACCTGAGGGTATTCTGGTACTGGATACGATGGCTCAGCTCGCGGGGGATGGACCCCACGAGTAAAGGTCGGCCTTGGCCAGGGACTCCAGCCAGCGGCAGGGTGGCATGCTTTTGTCTAGCAAGCGACCGGGCCAGGCACGAAAATTTCCTTGGAAAAATGTATGCCTGGCCCGGCAAGTGCCGAGGCACGATTCATGCCTGCACACGTTGCCGTCCGTCAGTTGCGCCTGGGCCGACGAGCGGTAGGTTGCGTGGCACGATAGTTGCCCGGCGAAGATCATGCCAATCCTGGCGCTCTGACGCCGACCGTCTATCGGGTCAAATCAGCCGACAGATGGTACTATGCACCGTCGCAAATCGGAGCGATGCTAGGCGTGCGATGCGTCCCAGGGATGCACCGTGGGGTAGTCGGGTGTAGGCCCGCCCCTCGTTCATTTGACAATTTGGGTGGAGGTATCCCTCGCTCGTCGCGGCGAGGCGATCCGCTCTGGCGCCTGCGCGCGGCGTGCGCGCGTGCTCACCGCTGCCGGGCTGCCGCCGGTCGAGAACGCCATCGTTAGCTACGCCTGGCGCGCGATGTTCACCGACCTGGTTCGAGGTCACCCCGGCAGACGATGCTCGATCCGGCACCCGCTCGAGGTGCCGTGCGATCCGGCTCTGCGGCGGATGCGCCCGCTGCTCAGCAGCATCGTCCCGGTCGGCATCGCCGACAACGTGCTCGACCGGCGCGATGGACGGCAGCGCGTGCGCGCGGAGAACACTAAGCTCCGTTGCTGGCTTCGATCCTGCGCCGCCACGACGACGGCGCGGCGCCCATGCTCGTTGTCGTCGAGGACGCTCACTGGCTGGACTCGAACTCGTGGGCGCTGCTGCTCGAGGTCGTGCAGTCGGTGCCGCGGGCGCTGGTCGCGGTCACCACGCGGCCGATGAGCCACCCGCCCGCGCAGTGCGCGCTGCTGCGCGCTGGGGTCGACCGAGCGTCGCTCGCCCCGCAGCCCGCTCAGCCCGCAGCGAGATCCAGACGCTCGTCAAGCACCAGCTCGGCGTCACGACGCTGCCCTTGAGCCTGACCGGCTTCGTGGACGACCGCGTCGCCGGTCACCCGTTCTTCTGCGAGCAGCTGGTGCAGACCATGCGCGAGGGTGGATCTCGTCCGCGTGCGAGCGACGTGACCGCGGTCATCGGAGACCTCGACACCCTCGACGTCCCGCCACCATCGAGGGCGCCGTCCCCAGCCGCATCGACCGCCTCCACGGCCGAGCCAGCTGTTGTGCCTGGAAGGTCGCCGCCGTGATCGACGCTTCCGTTCCTGCTCGCGCACGGTCACCGCTACTCCTGCCGGCGCGCGAGCGAGCGCATGGCGGTGCCCGTGACCCTCGAGACCCTCGCCCGCGCTGGACCTGACGATGCGCGAGTCACGAGACCCGAGCTGCGCCTACCTCTTCCGCCACGAGATCACCCGCGAGGTCGCCTACGACCTGCTGACCGAGAGCCAGAGCCGCCAGCCTGCATCGCGCCGTGGCCGAAGTGGCACGAGCGCACCTACAGCGAGGACGAGCTGGCTCCGCACTACGCGCTGCTGGCCGCCCATCTGGGCGCGCGCGACCGACGACCCGACAAGGCGGTGACCTACCCTCGAGCGCGCGGGCCGGCAGGCGCTGCGCAGCGGCGCGTTCAACGACGGCGCTGACTCTTCCTGGCCGACGCGCTTGAGGTCGAGGGCGCCAGCGCCGGACCCGATCCCGCGACGCCATGTGCCAGAAGGGCCTCGGCACCGGCACTACTTCATCGGCGACTTCAAGCGCAGCCGGCGTCTCGAGCTGGCTCCCTGGCGCAGCTGCGCGACGGAGTTCCTGTCGACGCGCCTCGATCGTCGCCCGGGCGCTGGCGCGCGACGCGGCGACGCAGGCGGCGCACTGATCCGCCCTGCAGCACTGCGCGCCGCGGGCCGAGCACGGACCTCATCGCCGAAGCCCTCGGCTGTTACAAGATCCTGGGCCAGATCGGCTACCTGGAGGGCGACCTGACCCCGGTCCTGCTCCTACGGCACGTCTCGCCGGCCTCAACCTCGGCGAGGAGGGCGGGCTGTCCTCCGACCTCGCGCGGATGCTCATCCACCGCGGCGACCAGCGAGCAGTACGTCGGCGTTGCAGACCATGGCCGATCGCTACGCCGGGCGGGCGATCGCGATGGTCGGCCGCCGGCGCCCAGCACGAGGCGAGCGCCTACGTGTGGAACGTCTGGGCTGTCATCCACGCCCACCGCGGCGACTGGGCATGCGCCGAGGCGGCCAGCACCGCGACTGCGCTGGAGCGCTCTCGGGGAGGTCGGCGACTTCAACCTCGAGGCCGAGGTCTGGCAGATGCGCTCGGCGATCTACGCCGGCTCGGGAGCGTTCGACTCGGCCGAGAGCGCGTGTGAGCCGGCACCGCTCGCTAGCCGAGCGCAAGCGCAACCCGCAGAACCTGTGCTGGTCGCTGCTCGACGAGGCGGGACGTCGTCGCCCGAGACGAGATCGACGCCGCCGCCCGCGCCTGATCGAAGCGCTGCGCCATCCCCACTCGCGGCGCAACGACGGCAGCAGCACGATCGAGAAGCACTCACGCCACCACGGTGGTGCGCGCGGCCCAGCGGCCGATGGCCGAGGCTATCCGAGTCGGGCCGACGCGATCGTCGACATGCTCGAGCGCCAGCCGCCGTCGGCGTTTCACCGTGTCGACTTCTGCGCCGGAGGCGCTGCGTACTTCGATGCGCTCGGAGGCAGGCGCGATCGACGGCGCGACGGCCCGGGGCGCAAGCTGCGGCGGCCAGCAAAGTGCGCGCGCGCGTCAGTTCGGCAACGTGCGCGCGCGCCGCTGGCTGCTGAGGGGCTGCTCGAAGTGGGCCGAGGGAGACCAGCGCGGGGCGACGCGACGCGCTGGCGCCGCGCCGAGGCGGTCGCCCTGCGCAACTGGACGCGCCGTACGAGCCTGCGCCCGCGACCCAGCTACGAGAATCGCGCGCCACGGCCGCCGCCGGCCGGGCGCGATACGGCGCTACCTGGCTGATGCGGCGGCGACCTGCGAGCGCCTCGGCGCGCTGCAAAGATGCTCCAGGCGCGGTGCGCGAGGCGCAGGCAGACGACGACAAAGGCGCAGGCCGATGATCGGCGCGCATCCGACGATCTGGTACGAGCAGGCATCATGCGCGCTCTCGCCGACGAGCCGCGCGGCCGGGAGCGACCTCGACCTGCAGTCGCTCGAGGGTCAGGTCCAGCACGGGCTGACCTCTACCTCCCGCTGCAGAGCCCTCCGGCGCAGATGCCCGCGCTGAGCGCCGCGCTCATCGCGGCCCTCAAAGCAGGACCGGATCTTTCCCGGCCCTCGCGGGCCTCGGACAACGTCCACTTCGCCCGCTTCGGCGCGCCGGCGCCCGACGCGTCCGCGCCCTGTGGGTGATCACCACCTACGACGGCGCCGCTCGAGCCGTACGCATCATGGACTTCGTCGGCGTGGTCGGCGACGTGTTCACGGAGCTGCTGCAGTACATCTACGGAGTCGCCGCCGACTGCCCGTGCACAAGTACCCGCGCGACTTCGTCGCCTTCGTCGAGTCAGCCACAACGTGGTCGCAGGGCGGCGACGTGTGGTCGGCCTATTCGGAGCTGACCGTCTGACATTCGTGCCTGGGGTGGGCATGATCATCGATGTCGATGACGTGCGGGGCAACGCTCCCCGGGCTTCGGCCTGCGGTTCACCAGCGCGCGCCATTTCTTCCTCGCGGTGCAGGACGCAGCCCCGCGCGTTCCTCGGCGAGCTGGCGATGGGGCCCTCAGCTCATGGTCACCCGCCACGCAGTGGCCGGAGAATCGCAAGCCGGGCACGTGCCTGAACGTAAAGACGTGCCCGGGCTGAAGGCGCTGGGAGTGTCCGACGGCGTGCTGGGCGCCTTCCCGGCCGCGTTCAGCGCCGGGCCCGCCGAGCGCCAAGACCGCGCCCGGCGACGGCGTGGGGCTCGGCGATGGGCGACAGCGACCCTGGCACTGGATCGTCGGCCGGCCTGACGCCCGACGTGCACGTCGTGCTCTCCTCTACGCCCGGCGCGACAGGCTGCTGCATGAGGTCGGCGAGACGCTTGACGGCGGCCTTCACCGCTCGCGGGTTGATCGAGGCCTACGACCATCGCGATGCGCACGCCCTGCGCGACGACGATCCTGGGGTGGTCCACTTCGGCTACCGCGACGGATCGGCCAGCCGCGGATCGCCGACGGCCTCGGCAACCAGTCGCCTGACATGCAGCTCCGGAGATGCCGGCCGGCGATCTGCTGCTCGGCTGTGACTACGAGAACTCGTTCGGCGCCAACTACGCCGGCGCCCTGCCGCCGGCACTGGCCGCCAACGCCACGTACGGTGCGTTCCGCATCCTGAACAGGACGTCACCGCCTTCGACGATCTCATCGGACGCCCGGGGCCAGGCCGCGAAGATGCCCGGCAGAGCTCATCGCGGCCAAGCTGATGGGCCGCTGGCGCAACGGCGTGCCGCTGACGCCTCCCGGAGACCGCCCACCCGACGCCCCCGCTGCCCGACGACAAGCCTGACGAGTTCGGACTACGCGCCCGTCGGCGATCACACCACGCAATTACGACGACGCTCAGGGTCTGCGCTGCCCCATCGGCGCGCACGCGCGGCGGATGAACCTGCGCGGCGGACGGGTCATGGGCAAGGCCTACAGCCGAAGGCTCGTGCGGCGCAACATGCCCCATGGCCCGGAGTACGACCCGGCCGCGCCCACCCAGGCCGAGCGGCCTCATCGGCTACTTCTGCGGAGACCTCGGTGACGCAGTGGGAGTTCATCCAGAGCGTGTGGGTCAATCAGACCTCGCGACGAGCGGCATCCGCGGCACGCGCGGGAGCCTGACGCAGGCATGCAGCCCGGAAGGCGGGGCACGCGTTCACCATCCGCACGGCGGACGGCCGCGACCCGATCGTGCCAGAGGCCTGCCGAACCTGGTCACGACGCGCGGGAGCCTCTATTGCCTGCTGCCGGGCATCGGGGGCCTGCGCGGCTCGCGTCGCTCGCCTATTCCGCAATGGGAAACTCATGAGCACCACGACGACCGGACTGCAATAACTGCGCGCGCCTTCCTCGCCCAGGCGGGAACCAGCACGGTACTTCAGGCGTCCGCCCGGTGGGGGCGCATGGACTTCCCCGACGGCGAGGACAACGTGCCGACGCTGAGCCAGCTGGCGTGGGCCGGCTGGTACATGCTGGTTGGAGAACGCAGCGATCGCTCCCGGCGCCGCGGTGATGGCGCTGCCCGCGATCGAGGGCGTACCCGCGACATGCGCCTGACGGACCGGTGCCGATCGTGATCGCTAACTTCCGTGTCGCGGTGCTCTCGACGATACCGGCGCAGCGCGTGGTCGATGCGGCCCGCAATGGCGAGGATCCGGGCGAGCTCCCTGGCGACCTTGTGCGCGGCGATCCACGAGCGCCGGGTCTTCGCGGCGACGGGCTTCTCCACGACCAATGGGGGACGTCCCGCCGGGCCGGTCTACCGCGGGCGCAAGGTCACCTTCGTCCTCGACGAGCGCTTCCATCTCACTAATGCGGACGGTCCGTTCCCGATGTCGTCGAGGATCGACCTCGGCGACGGGCAGGGGTTGCGGGCGGTGGCGTGGCGCGAGCCGTTCGCGGCGCAGTACGCAGCGTGCGAGCCCGAGATCGAGCTTCGCCGCCACTACGGCAGCGAGGTGCTCACGGCCCTTCGCGATGGCGATCTCCGATGACCCTCTGCTGCGCCGGTGCCCGACGAGACGGCCCGCTACGCGCCGAAGGCGGCAGCAACGGAGCACCCACGGCGACCGGCTGCGCGTGGGTGTTCCGCGCTCCCGGGACGCCGGCAGATCGTCAATCCTGGCGATCATGGTCGAGGTTTCAGCCACCCCGTGCGACTACCTCTACGAGCTGTTCAACCAGCAGGGCACCGTCGACGGCCTGCACCGCGCGGGCTACGACCTCGTGATCGTCGGGGGCTCGACAACGGCCTCATACCGATCGGAGAACAACGCCGGCGTCCTCGCCGACGCGATCCGCCAGCTCGCCGGCACACCGGGCAGCCGCTGGTCGTGGCGGGTGAGCATGGGCGGGCTGTCAGCCGCATCGCGCGCTGGCGCAGATGGAGCAGTTGCCGGGGAACCGCACGGGGCGCGGGTCTATCTCAGCATCGATGCTCCGCACGGTGGGACGTACACGAGCCCGGCGTGCAGTGGTTCGTCCAGTCGCTGCGGTCGTTCGCGCCGAGTCTCGACGGCTTCTCCGGGTTGCTCAACTCGCCGTCCAACCCAGCAGCTGATGATCGAATGGTTCAGACGAGGGCCTGCGTGGTCGAGCTCGCTCCGCGATCGCTTCGTCGACGAGCTGGAGCAGCTCGGCTATCCCGGAGCAGGCTGCGCAAGCTGGCCGTCGCGTGCGGGCGTGGCGACGGCATCGTCGAAGGGCACGCCGGCGCTACCTGACGCTGGACTGGGCGGACGCGCCGTTCCTCGCGGTGAGGCTCAACGCGCTGCCCGGCGAGAATGGACGGTCGCGGCCGGGTCGTGTTGCCCGTGACGCCCGAGCTCCTCGGAATCGGCTCGGCGGGAGGGCGTACGACTGGGACACGGCCCCCGGGAGCCTGAACGGCCATAACGCGCTGGTGACAGCCGTGGCCAAGGGCTTCGGCTGCGGACGGTCACGCCCGACGCCCCACCGGCGAGTTGCTGCATCCTGACGGTCAGCGCCCTCGATCTCGCCGGCCACGACCCGTCTTCGACGCGGTGCAGCCGGGCTCTGGTCCGTTCGACGCTTTCAGGCAGTGAGCAGAACGTGGAGCACCTGCGCTCACGCCCAAGACGTCGCGGCGGATCCTGGACCAGCTCGGCGCCCTGCCGGCACCTGCCGCCGGCAACGGTCCTGTCGCGGGGCGGTGATCCGCCACCTTCAGCCCGCACGATCCGCTTTCCTCAACGACCCCTACCCGACTCTACGCGCGCTTCCCGCGAGCAGTCGCCGAGAGCCACCCGGTCGGCGAGTCGTACAACAGCCGCTGGTTCTTCCGCTACGAGGACTGCTACGAGATCCTGCGCAACAAGGAGAGGTACAAGAAGTTCCCGGTGAACGGTCTGCCGCCCGCGGCCAACCCCGGCCCGATCGGCATCCTGGGCAGCTTCCCAACGGACTTCACGTCGGACCCGCCGCGCCACGACTTCCTGCGCGAGCATCTCGTCGGGCCGCTGTGGAGGGATTCGAAAAAGGTTCTCGCACTGCCGCCGCCGCCTACGCCGACGGCGCGCGCGATCGCCAAGGCCGCCCCCACGGATACCTCGCCGAGCTCGTCGCCGACTATGCGCCTCCCGGTGCCGGCCTCGGTGCTGTTCGACATCCTCGGCATCCCCGAGGACCCGAGCATCCGATCCCGCTCATGCCGTGGGCAGGGCGCGATCGTCCGTGCGAACGATAGCCACGCAGCCGCGGCGGTCCGGCTGGAGTGAGCGACCTCCGCGATGGCGCTGCACCCTCTATCTCCAAGGCCTCGTGCGTCAGTACCGCGAAGACGGTCTTCGACCGGGGTCATCGGCGTCCTCGCCTGCACCCTGTCGAGCCTGGGCCTGACGGCCGAGGACGTGTACATGTCGTGCTTCGACTTTCGTCGTGGCCGGACACCTCTCGACGACGTTCCTGATCACGAGCGCCACCAACGCCCTGTTCGACCCCGCCGTCGACCCGGGCAGCGGCGTTCGCCGCCGACGAGACCGTCAGGGAGAACGCCACCAAGGAGTTGCTGCGCTACGAGCCGCCCTTGCAGCTCGTCGACCGCTACACCACCGAGCCGCGAGCTCGGCGGCACCAAGCTCCGGGCAGGCGACAAGGTGACGGCGGTCATCGGCTCGGCGGACCAGGCGACGACGCGGCCTTCGAGCATCCCGACACGCCTGACATCTACCGGGCCGGCGCCGACCGGCACATGAGCCGGGGAGGGCATCCACCGGTGCATCGGCGAGCCGCTGGCGACGCGCGTGGCGCCGGATCGCCATCGCCAAGCTGCTCGAGCAGCCCGGGCTGGCGATCGACGGCGTGCCGCAATGGCTGACCGACCCCTACCTGCGCGGGATGTCGAGCCTCCCGGCGCGCGCTTCGATCCCAAGCCAGGTCAGGCGATCGGGACGACGCGCATCACCGGCACGGGTATCGGGAGGTCGGGGCCGCAGAAGTCGACGCCCAGCGGCGCGCCCCCAGGCCGCGGCCACAGGGCGAGCAGATCCGTCGTGGCCGCCTCCGCGTCCTGGCACCATCCGGAACCCGCGCCCGAGCCGGTAGACGCTGAAGGGCACGTCCGGCAGGCCGTTCGCGAGCCCCAGCCGGAACGTGCCGAACGGCGTGCCGGCCGTGTGGAGGTTGGTCCTGCAGCTGCGACATCATCGTCAGGTAGCGGATCCATTGGTGCTCGTAAAGCATCGGCGCTCGTCGAAGATCGACAGGATCGTCTGCCCGCCTTCCCCGCCGAGCTCGATGAGGAGGTGCTCGACGACGGCCGGAGGCATGGTCAGCGAGCCCACTCCTCGCTCTTGCTCATCCGGATCTGGCAGATGCGGTCCCTGAAGCCTGAGCTCGTCTTGAGGCTGTCGCGCCAGTTCATCGTGTCGATGATGTTCGCCAGGAAGCTCTGGACTGAGCCGATCTCGCTCAGGCGCGGAGTGCAGCGCTCCCCGGTGGGGTCGGTCGGCATGAACACGCCGTCGGCTGGCTGTCCGGGTGGCGGGCCAGGTCGATCCCGGAAGGTGGGGGCGGCCCGGCAGCCACGCGTCGGAAGAAGTGCACGGGGAAGTTCGACGAGATCCCGCCGTCGGAGAACAGGTGGCGCCCGACGCGCGGGACGGCCGGGTTCGCCAGATAGAGCGCATGGCCGAGAGCAGGATCGAAGCCTTGTGGCTCAGCCGCAGCCGACGAGAACGGGCAGGTCGTCGATCGGCATCAACTGGTACTGCGCGGCGGTGCGATCGTCGCCCAGCGCCTCGGCCGGCAGTACCGCGTCGACGACGCCGGCCGGGAAGCGCTCGCGCATCTCCGCGGATCGAACATGGTTCGCGAGGCCGTCCGGGGAGGCGGACCGGCCGGGCGAAGCTGAGGTCGGTGCTCATCATCGTGGCGGGTGATGCCCGCTCGCGCAGGTCACGGGAAGGTGAGCGGCGCGTCGGCGATCGCCGCGCGGCCGGCGCAGTGCTGATCTTAGCAATACGTAACTGAACGAAGTACAAC
>ERZ1370068.178-contig-10159_pt1 | contig 52641 bp, 64 predicted proteins | sample MGYA00561227_ERZ1370068 | MGnify/ENA primary metagenome ERZ1370068 (study PRJEB38410, sample SAMEA6850437) | metagenome | study: Metagenomic assessment of the ecological functions of the soil: analysis of the soil microbiota associated with the... | reverse complement strand
TGTACTTCGTTCAGTTACGTATTGCTAATCGTCTCGAGCCAGCTGGGCAGCGTGTCGAGCGGGACGAAGATCGAGCTCGCGAAGACCAGCGGGAAGATCACGACGAAGCCGGCCGACTGCGCCGCCTCGGCGCCGCGGACCGTGAGCGCGACGAAGGCGAAGATCCAGCTGAGCGGCGAAGCCGAAGGCGGCGACGACCGCGATGCAGCCCGAGCGCGCCTCCGGGCCACCCGCCGGAACCGGAAGCCGACCAGGTAGCCGACGGCGATCATCAGCAGGATGATCAGGATGTTGCGGACCAGGTCCGCCAGCGGTGCGCCCGACCAGCACGGCCGAGCGCGCCATCGGCATGGAGCGGAAGCGGTCGATCACCCCGCGCTGCAGGTCCTCGGACAGCCCGACGGCCGTCTGCGTCGCCCGGAAGGTCACCGACTGGACGAAGATCCCCGGCAGCAGGAAGTCGACGTAGGAGACGCCCGGCGGCAGCGAGCGCCTGATCGCGCCGCCGAACACGTAAGACGAACAGCAGCACGAACATGACCGGCTGGATGGTCGAGAAGATCAGCAGGTCCGGCTGGCGGATGAAGTGGCGCAGGTTGCGGCCGGTGACGACGACGGCGTCGGTGACAGCCGCTGCGCACCGCCCGCGCAGCGACGGGACGCCGCAGTTGCGGAGTCGCGGCACGTCGCGACGCGCGCCGGCCGCATCGACCGCGGCGCGGGTCGGGCCGGTCGCCGTCCTCGCTGGGCGGCGCGCACCGGTCGAGCTGCAGGAAGACGTCGTCGAGGCGTCGGCCAGCGCAGCCCGATGTCGCTGACGCCGATCTGTGCCCGGCGCAGCGCCGCGGCGGCGTCCTCGATCAGCTCGAGGCCCGTCCCGCGGGGCCGGGCAGCGTGAGCCGGTCGGGACGCTCGTCCGGCTCGGGATCGCCGCAGCCCACCCCGGTGAGCGCCTCCTGAGCGCGCGTCGCGCTGCGCCGCGTCCGCAAGCTCGACCTCGAGGATCTGGCCGCCGACGCGGTCCTTGAGCTCGTTTCCGGTGCCCTCGGCGATCACCCTGCCGTGGTCGATCACCGCGATCCGGTCGGCGAGCTCGATCGGCCTCCTCCAGGTACTGGGTGGTCAGCAGCAGCGTGGTCCCCTCGCGCTGCGAGGTCCCGGATCGCAGCCCCAGATCTCGGTTGCGGCTGCGCGGATCGAGCCCGGTGGTCGGCTCGTCGAGGAACAGGATCCGGGGCCGCGTCAGCAGGCTCGAGGCGAGGTCGAGCCGCCGTCGCATCCCGCCGGAGTAGGTCCGGGCCGGGCGGTCGGCCGCATCGGCGAGATCGAACGCGCTCGAGCAGCCGATCGGCGCGTGCGGCGCGCCTCGTCCCGGGACAGGTCGAACAGGCGGCCGAACATCTCGAGGTTCTCGCGCCCGGTCAGCAGCTCGTCGACGGCAGCGAACTGCCCGGTCAGGCCGATCAGCTCGCGGACGGCCGCCGGCTCGCTGCGCGACGTCGTGGCCAAGGATCTCGGCTCGGCCCGAATCCGGCGGGACGAGCGTGGAAAGGATCCGGATGAGGGTGGTCTTGCCCGCGCCGTTCGGGCCGAGCAGCCCGAAGACGGCTCCTTCCGGAACCTCGAGATCGACTCCCTCCAGCGCCTGCGTTTCGCCGAAGCGCTTGGCGACCCCCTCGACCCGGATCGCCGGACCGCCGCGCCCCAGCTCTGGGGACTCCGACCGGTGCGCGGGCGACACCACGGTCGTTTGATCCCAGCAGCGATGCCCTAATACCTCGAAGCGGAGTATCCCCTTTGGGGCTATTTGCGACGCGGGTGCGGCCAGTCGGCGCAGGTTCCGCTGCCGTCGCAGTAGGGCGCGTTGCGCGTGCTGCCGCAGGAGCAGAGTGCCGCGCGGGTCTCGTGCTCGTCGACGCCTGCCGCCCGCACGATGTAGATCGCCTCGCAAGAGCAGTGGGCCGCCGGGAATGGCAGTCACCTCGGTCGGAACCGCGGGCTCCTCCGCAGGACCGGACTTGGGATGCGTGCAGGCGCGCCGGTCGGGCAGCGTGCGACCACCCTCATCAGCTCATCGGGACCCGCCCTGTCCGGATCGATCCACGGCCTGCGCCGACGTCGAAGACGGCGGGAAGCCCCGCAGGCGACTCGGCCGCGTGCCGGCAGCGCGCCCCATCGAAAGCTGACGTCGACAGCCGCGCCGCGATAGCGCTGCTGCGCGTCGTCACGGTGTCTCGGGGATCAGCCATTCGCCGGGAGACCGAACTCCGAGCAGTACCCCTCGGGTACGAGGTCGAGTACTCGCCCGGTGTGGTCCGCGATGAATGCACGCACGAACGGGCAGAACGGGAGGACCGCGAGGCCGCCGCACGCACCTCGCTGAGCGCGTCGGTGACCAGTCGGGTGCCGAGCCCCTGGCCCTCGAAGCGCGGATCGATCAGGGTGTGAATGAACGCGATCAGCCCGGGGCTGCGGCGGTACTCGGTGTAAAGGCCAGCTCCCCGTCGACTCCAGACTCTCGAAGCGCTGGCGCTCGGGCTCATCGACGACGGTCACCTCGGGAGCGGTTGTGGCAGCCATCAGAAGGATTCTACCAGCGCACCGGCTCGACCCGAGGACCAGCTGCGCCAGCACGCTCGTGGATCGTTGGTGGTGGTGTCATGCGTGCCACAATGCGCCCGCGACTCACTGATCAAGACGGTGCGACCGCAAGCCGGTAGGTGCCGGAACCAGTTGACCCCCTGTACAAGCTCCTCGCATGCGCCCCATATCGCCGTCGCCAGGTAGGCCACGGCCACGGCGTACCGGTGGCCCGCGCCATCTGAGGCGGCCGCCTCGGCAGCTTCACCAAGGCAACGTCAGTGGCAGATTGAGAACTGGACGATCGGGAAGCAACGCGGAAAGCCCAGCTCGGTCAACCGTTTGAACGCCAGCCAGCGCTGAGCGACTTGTCCTCAGCCCGGCAGACTGGATGCGAACGGACGGAAAGAGTGAACACGTGGGAAAGAGGCTCATCCCGGATGGTCGGCAGAGGATCAAGGAGCTGGGCGACTGGCGGGGCAAGATGCTCTCCCAGCTCCGCACATTGATCAAGCAAGCCGACCCCGAGGTGGTCGAGGAGTGGAAGTGGAGAGCGGGTTCCGGTGTGGTCTCACGACGGATTGATCTGCACCGGCGAGACGTACAAGAACGTCGTGAAGATGACCTTTGCCAAGGGGGCCGCACTCGAGGACCCATCAGGCCTCTTCAACTCCAGCCTCGATGGCAACACCAGGCGTGCCATCGACTTCCACGAGGGCGAGAAGATTGACGAGAGCGGCATTGAAGGCTCTGATTCGCGCGGCCGTGACGCTGAACGAGGCACGCGACGGCTGATTGAGCTGCCGCCGCAGAGGGACCACCGACCCGCCGGCTGCCGCCGGCGGGCTATTTTGTCGCGCCTAGCTCGCAGCGGCGCCGTTCGCCGTCATCCTGAGCTCGATGTTGCCGCGGGTGGCGGTCGCGGGTAGGAGGCACACGAGCTCCGCGGCCTTCACCACCAGCTCGACCGCGGTGCTCGCCAAATGTCTCTCGATTGCACCGGGAGCGGCGTGACGCGTCGAAGCTCGACGCGCCGAGCTCAAACCCGCGGTCCTCGTTCGGATAGAGGGACACCTTGGAATCGATCGCAACGTCCCCGGCGTCCACCTTCCGGCGCCGTGCCACCGCGCCCGGCGGCTCTCGAAGCAGGCGGCGTAACCGACGGCGAAGAGCTCCTCGGGGTTGGTACCCTCCACTCTCCGCCCATCTCGGTCGGGGCACGGAGGTCGACCTCCGAGCGCCCCGTCCGACGTGCGGCCGTGGCCCTGAGGCCCGCCCGCCGGTGACGTGCGCCTCGGCGGTGTAGAGGGCGGCGCGCGTAGCAGCTGGCATAGCCGCCGCCACCGCTCGAACCGGACGTGGTCGTCGTCGGCTGCGCCGCCGCCGTGACCTGGTTCCCGGCGGTGTTCAGCAGCGTGAACCAGCTGCCGCCGAACGCCGTCGAGCCCTGACCGCTTTGCGTCGCCGGGCTTCTGGTCCATCACGAACGTGTACAGCGGATGTCCGTTGTACGTGACCTGTGGATTCCCGTCGGAGCGGGGTGCCGTGCCCAGCAACGAGGCATTCAGCCCCACGGAGCCGGCTGTCGGCTTACCGCTGTCCCGAGGCAGGGGGGGCCACGCGGTCGCGCAGGCGCCGGAGCAGGCGCTCTTCGGTGCCCCGAGTCCGCGCCGGAACAGGTAGAGGGTGCGTCCCCTGTGAATCGACCAGGACCGTGCCCAGGCTGCCCACGCGGCGCCAGTGCCGACGGTGGCCGCTTGCCCGGAGTGGGGTCTCGGGGGCCGCGGAACGCTGCGCCGCGGCGCTGCCCCCGCCGCTACGCTGCCGCCGCCGCACCCGGCGGCCGCCAGGGCCGACCGCCAGCTGGTAGGGCGGCCGCCCCGGCCAGGAATCTGATCGGATTTGCTGCGGAATCACGCTCACTCCTTCGGTTGACGAGTCATCGATGTTCAGTGTCAGGAGCGCATCTGGCTCATCAGCCTGTAGAGAACTCTTTCGCGTACGCCCCACCGGGCGGTATTCCCCGCCGGCACCCCGACGTCGACGGCGCGGCGCTGCTCAAGCGCGAAGGCCGAAACGGCCCGGCGCAAAGGTGGCTCTTCCTGGTGCCAGCTGGAGATCGGTGCCGCCGCAACCGCGCCACGGCACTCGGTCTGCACCTGACGCGAAACAGGCAATCTCGCGGTAGGTCGCCCTCGAGGTCGTGTAGTCGTCGATCACATGCAGGAACCCTGCTGCCACTCCCGGAAGGGCAAGCCGGTCGAGGAGAGGCGATCAGATGCGCACGCTTCGATCTCCCTCGTCGCGGTTGTGGTCCGGCCGGGAAGCTGGCCCAGTTCTCGAGCGTCTCGTCCCCCTGCCGAGGGGTCGCGTTCAGGTAGCCAACGAGGTCATCCTCGTCCCCACCCCGGAGGAGCCCCGCCGTCGCCGTGCCGGGGTCGGTCTTGAAGCGGCCTCCATCCGGGCGGATACACGAGAGCGTCGCGCCGCCGCTGATTCGGGCGACGTTCCAGTCGGCCGGCGCCGGAGCGGGCCGCAGCCAGGCGAACGCCCCGGCCGAGGGGCCCTGGCTCCTTTGATCACCGTGGGGGTGAGGCCGACGAACACGCCCAACAACAAGATCAGGACGGCTGCGGTCGCGCCGATCGCCGACTGTTCGCTCGCCCTGCTCACCACTAGATGCCTCCGTCGCCGTCATCGGGGCCGCCGTGGTTGTCGGCATCGTTGTCGCCCACGTCACCCCCTGGGGGATGCCGCCGTTCGAGGAAGCTGACGGCTGGGGGGCGGGGGCTGGGGGCGGCGGCGGAGACGCCTTCTTTACGGGCTTGGGTGCCGGTGCTGGAGCGGGCTTGGCTGCGAGGTGCTGGAGCGGGATTAGCCACGGCGGGCGCCTGCGACTGTCCCGCGGCGGCCGGGGAGTTCGAGCTGCTTTGTCGCTGCTGCCGCCGCAGCTGGCGACTCCTACTGCGATGAGGAGGATCGCCGCCCCGCTGGCGAGGAAGGTGATCGGTCTGCTGCGATTCATGGGTGTTCCTCCGGTCAGGGTTTGGAATCACAGAGGTTCCCTGCCGCCGGGCCGTCTGTCGTCGGCCTGAGGGAACACCTTTGCCTGCAACCGGGGCGGTAGTTCGAGCGGCGTGCGTCCGCGAGCAGGCTCGGCTCCCCTTGCCCCGCGCCGGGACCTGTAGGCGGTGTGCGCGGAAGTCAGGCTCCTGAACGGCGACGTCTTCGTGGTGGAGGGGACGGTCGGACGACGTCGAGGGCAAGCTCTCCGATGCCTCTCGATCAGGCCAAAGCCCGTCTCGCCTGGTTCACGGAGTACGGAACCACGATGATCCCGTCGGCGTCAACCCGGCCCACGTTGCGAGCCTGAAGGCCAGCGAGACCTCCGACTGACGCGGCCGGTTCAGGGCTTGAGTCGCGAGAGGCGAGTCGGGGCCCGGCGCTCGCGATGGAGGCGGTCCACTTCGTCCAGGACCTCGCGACGGGCGTGGAACTTGCGCTCGTATCCGCGCACCCGCTTGATCGCCGCGATATCGGCCTTGTCGAGCGCGGCGAAGACCTCGTCGCTGCTGAGCGCGTCGTAGCCGGGCAGCGGCTCATCCTGGCGCAGCCAGCGAAGCTTGTCGAAGACGCTGACGCGATTCTGGTGGGTGTGCTCGTAGCTCTCGATCTCCGCGAGCTCGACCTGGGAACGGCTGGAGAGCGAAGCGACCGCTTCCTTGGTCTTCAGGCTGTCGTATCCGGAGACTGGCTCCTTGACGGCGGCGGCGGTCATTTCATGCCTCCGGTCGTGGGGATCCCGCCGGCACCGGCGGACAGGGGCGGGATCGGCGAAGCCGACGGGATCGGAGATGCGGCTGGCATCGGTGACGCTGGAGGAAATCGAGATGATTTCCGTGGCCATATAGAACAGTCTATCACTAATTCATGAAATACTTTTCCTGTTATGGCAGACGCAGGACCTCGCTCAGGAGACCGCCCCGCTGGGACTTTCTGACCAACCACGCGCACGTCCTCGTCTGCGTCGCCCGCGACCCCGGAATCCGGCTTCGAGACATCGCCGCCGCCGTCGGCATCACCGAGCGCGCCGCCCACCGGATCGTCTCCGAGCTGGTGGACGAGGGCTACGTGGTGCGCGAGCGGCACGGCCGAAGGAACCGCGTACCAGGTCAAGACCAAGCTGCCGCTGCCGCCACCCTGGCCGAGGAGCATGAGGTCGGCGATCTGCTCGAGGTGTTGGTCGGCTAGCGAGAAGACGGTCCAGCGGGCATCGCGACCGCTGGAGAGAGAGGATGCTCAGCGCGTGTGATCCTCGGACTCGCGCTCGCCGTCGCGTGCGCGCTCGCGACGAGCGTCTCCTTTCTGCTCAAGCAGCGCGGCGCCGTCTCGGCACCCCGGTGCGCGGTCGGCACCCGGTTCGAAGCGCCGCCGGGCTCTTTCGCTCCCGGTGGTTCGCGGTGGGCTGGCTGGTGGCGCTCGGAGCCTGGGCGCTTCACGTCGGCGCCCTCGCCCTCGCACCGCTGTCCGGTCGTTCAGGCCGTCCTCTCCGCCGGGCTGGTCTTCCTCGCCGTGCTCGCCGAGCGGTTCTTCGGCTTCCGCCTCGGTCGGCGGCAGTGGACCGGCGTTGAGTCATCACGGCGGTGGGACTCGCGATCATCGGGATTACCCAAGGGGCGCAACCCAGCGAGCCTCCGGGCTACGCACTGGCCGCCTTGATCACCATCGAGGCGGCGTCCTCCTGGTCGCCACGGGAGTTGCCGTGATGGCTGGCCGCATCCGCGTCCTCCAGGCGAGGGAGGGCCTCGCTACTCGGTGCAGCCGCCGGCGCGCTGTTCGGCATCTCGGACATCGCGCTCAAGTTCCTCACCGATGCCGTTCGAGACGGGGTGCTGGAGCTGATCAGCCCATGGGCTGTGGCGGCGCTGGCCGCCTCGGTCATCGCCTTCTACACCTCGGCCCGTGGCCTGCAGATCGGCCCGGGCGTCGAAGTCATCGCGCTTCACCTCGGTGGCGGCCAACCTCGTCGCGATCGTCGGCGGCGTCCTGATCTTCCGCGATTCGATCGGACGCGGGGCCGTGCCGATCGCCGGACGGATGATCGCGTTCGGACTCGTCATCGCAGGCGCGGCCCTGATCCCAGCTCCGCTCCGGGTCTCCGATGGCGGGACCGACGGGCGTGGCTAGGCCGGGACTGAGCTTCCGCCCTTGAGCAGGCTGTCGATGTCGGCCTCGATGCCCGCCGGTGAGGATGTCGACGTCCGGGGCATGGTCCCTGTCCCCGGTCACCCCGAAGTACAGCTGGCCGTCGTACGAGAAGATCGCGACCACGATCCGGATGGACCCCTACGATCGGGACATAGGGATATGAGGCGAGCAACCTGCGGTCCAGGGTGCAGCGGAAGCTGAGGGCGGGCACGTTGGTGGTCGCCGTATCCATGTTCAAGCGAGCGGAGCGCGTCGCCAGGCGGCTACCCAGCGCGAGCAACATCGGAGGCGCAAAGCCGGACAGCTGAGCGAGGCGCGTCGCCGGCGACGGCCTGCTTCGAGGACTTGATCCCGTCCATCTGGCTGCGGATGTCGTGCAGCCGCTCGATCGGATTCTCGATTCCGACGGGCAGGCGGGCAAAGACCGCCGAGACGCGGTTGTTAGTAGACGCCGCTCTCCCCCGGCTTCCGCACCGAGACCGGGACCATCGTCCGGATCACGGTTGTGGACGAGATCGGCTCCGCCCGCGTCCTGGAGCAGCTTGCGGTAGCCGTTGGTGATCAGCGTGAGCATGCGACGTCGTTGACCGTCCCGCCGAGCGCGGAGCGCGCCTCCTTGACGGACGTGAGCGGGACCTTCGCCCAGCTCCAGACTCGGTGTGGGCCGATGGGGCCGTCAGCGACGAGGTGCCGGGGCGCACTGGCCGGAGCAGCGACCGCCAGGGCGCGCGCCGCATCGCCGACCGCCCTCAGCACCTCGCCCGGAGCCCGGAGCGCGAACCGGACCTGCGCAGCCGGATCGCGCACACGATGCTGGCGCTGTAGGCGATCAGGTCGATGCCGGTGGGCTCCGGGTCTGGATGCCAGACCTCACCGTTCGTCGCCTCGGGTCGCTCCCCGAACATCAGCGACATCATGTCCGTCGCCGCGACCCCGTCGACCATGCAGTGGTGGACCTTCGAGAGCAGTGCCCAGCGGTCCTCGTCGAGCCCCTGGACCATCCAGATCTCCCAGAGCGGCTTGATGCGATCCAGGTGCTGGGAGAAGACCCGGGCGGCGGTCGCGCGCAGCTGCGTCGTCGCTCCCGGGCGCCGGAACGCGCTGTGGCGTAGGTGGTAGTCGAGGTTGAAGTGAGGGTCGTCGACCCAGAGCCGGCTCGCCCAGGCCGAGGGGGCACGAAGCGGACCTTCTGGCGATAGCGCGGGGTCGAGGTCCAGCTTGCTCTCCACCATCGCTCTGAGCTCCTCGAACGGCGGGGGCGGTCCCTCGAAGATGCTGACGCCGCCGATGTGCATCGGGGTCACGTCGATTCTCGACGTGGAGGAACGATCGCATCCATGCGGGCTCATCGACTCGATGCCGCGACTCTCCGTCTCCTCGAGGAGGCGGTTCCAGCTCCCGGTAGACGTTCTGACGTTCACCGCCATGCCGCAGTGGCTCCGCATCCACCTCGACGCATTCGGCGTAGGGATCCAAGCACGCCCGCCAATCCACGATGTCCACCGCTGCGTGGAGTGGACCGCGAGCGTGGGCATCTCGCGTCGAGGCGGCTCTTCGAGGAGTGCCCGGAACTCGGCGCAGCAGCGCGCCGTCGCGGCAGCTCGTCGAGAACATGCGCGGCGCGCCCAGGTCGCCGAAGCGGGCGAGGGATCGCACCGGTGCGCAGCACCGGCGGGTGGGGCCGCCAGCGGATCCAGGACCGGCGCACCCAGGGTGACCAGGGCCTGCGATCGCCTCGGGATGGCGCGCCGCCAGAGCACGCGCCAGGGTCCCACCCCGGCTCTGCCCGATCACGATCGCCTGACCGTCGACCTCCGCCAGCTTTTCCTCGAGCCTGGTGAGCTCGCGTCCGGCGCAATCGGCGTTGACCACGATGCCGCTACGCCGCACCCGGTGTCCACGCCTGCTGGCGGAGCCACCCCGCCAAGCACAATCAGCGAGGCGTCCCCGCCAGGAAGCCCGGGACCAGGAGGACATCCCGCGGGTCGCTCGCCGCCTGACACGATGGAATCGACGATCCGCGAGCAGCCTGGCGAGCTCCACGCCGTATCGCAACTTCTCCTCGAGCCGGCGCTCCGACGCGCCAGGACTCCGTCGATGCCTCAGCCATCTCCTCCGGAAGGGTACGGGTGCGCGCCTCCCGCGACCCGGATCCATGCACGGGCACAGGGCGGCCGGGGCGACTTGCCGACCCTGACCGCGGCCGGGCTAGGCTGGCGCCGCATGGCCGCCGCGCAGAGGCCATCGAGCTGATCCAGGCACGCAGCCTGATCTCGTCGTTGTCCACCGGCGGCGTTTCTGGTTGACGACGCCGGCAACGCTGCTCTTCTACAACGAGGCGCGCCGGGCAGCTGCTCGGATGCCAGTTCGAGGAGGCAGGCGAGATGCCGCCCGAAGACTGGGGCAGCGCTTGCCGCCCGCGCGAGCTCGGCGGGCGCGAGTTAGCGGTCGCAAGAGCTGCCGCTGACGGTCGCGCTTCGCGATGGCGAACCCGGCCACGCCCGCATGGAGGATCACTGGGGCCGGCAGGGAGAGGATCACCGGATCGCGGTCAGCGCGATCCCGATCCGCGGCCAGTCCGGGCCGAGCACGGGGCCTTCGCCATCTTCTGGCCCGCGCTGGATAGCCTCACGCGCCGGTCGATCTTCGGCTGCCAGAAGGCGACTCTCGCCCCCGTCCGCGGAGTCGAGACGACGCTTCGCGCCAGCCTCGGGCCCCTCGCGCGGGCCGAGCAGCACCTCGCCGCCCAGCCCCTGGGCCCAGATCCGTGGGATCGCGCTGACGTCGCGAACCTCGACGTAGGGAGCCAGAGCGGCTGACCGGCGCGCATTCGACGACGCCGCCCCCGACCCGGTCCCCCATCCCCAGAGCGCAGATAGCGCAGCCCTCCCCCGCCTGGATCCGCTCCGGCCGCCAGCCGAAGAGGTGCGCGTAGAAGTCCACCGCGCCGCGCAGAGTCGCCGGTATGGAGCTCTGAGATGGACCACGGAGTTGGAATCTGGGTTGGCTCTATCGCCTGCCATTTAGACCGACGAGTTGGCGCACAAATTCATCGCTGCCGATGAATTCCGGCGGCGCGCTCCGTCTAGTCCCCATAGAACCGATGACCCCGAGCCCCGACAGAGTCGACGGTGCAGGAGAAGGAGCTCCTCGAGACCGCCAAAGAGGGCAGTGAGGACGCCTACCGGCGCCTCGTCGAGCCCCACCGCTCGGAGCTCCACGCCCACTGCTACCGGATGCTCGGCTCGGTCCAGGACGCCGAGGACGCGCTGCAGGAGGCGCTGGTGCGCGCCTGGCGCGGCCTGCCGAGGTTCGAGGGGCGCAGCTCGCTGCGCTCCTGGCTCTACCGGATCGCCACCAACACCTCGCCTGGACGCGATCGAGCGCCGGCCGAAGCGCGTGCTGCCGGTCGACTACGGGCCAGCCGCCGATCCGCATGGCGGCGTCGGCGAGCCGGTCGTCGAGTCGGTCTGGATCGAGCCCTATCCGGACGAGACGCTGGGGATCGAGGACGGCTATGCCTGCGCCCGACGCCCGCTACGAGCAGCGCGAGGCGGTCGAGCTCGCGTTCATCGCGGCGCTCCAGCTACCTGCCGGCGCAACCAGCGCGCGGTGCTGATCCTGCGCGAGGTGCTGCGGCTTCTCGGCGCAGGAGACGGCCGACGACGCTCGACACCACGCGTGGCGTCGGTGAACAGCGCCGCTGCAGCGCGCCCGCGCGACGGTCGAGAAGAAGCTTCCCGACCAGAGCCAGCAGGAGACGCTGACGTTCGCTGGGCGACGAGCGGCTGCGCGAGATCGTCGAGCACGTACGCCGACGCCTGGGAGCGAAACGACGTCGACACGGTCGTCTCGATGCTGGCCGAGGACGCGGCCTTCACGATGCCGCCGATGGCCCGCTGGTTCCAGGGCCACGACGGCATCAGGGGCTTCCTCGAACTCTGGTCGATGCTCCCCGATTGGGGCTGGCGGTCGATCCCCACGACCGCCAACGGCCAGCCGGCGCTCGCCTTCTACAGCTGGGACGCGGAGCAGGGGCGCACGTCCCGCTTCGCGGTCAATGTGCTCACCTTCGAGGGCGAGAAGATCAAGGAGGTCGACGCCTTCATCCTGCGCGCCTCGATGGATCCGGACCCGGATGTGCAGGCGCGGACCCCGAGCAGCCGGCCGACTACGAGAAGCTCGCGGCCAGGCCTACGAGCGCTTCGGGCTGCCGGCGCGGCTGGATGACTGAGCTTCTCACGATCGCTTGACTTCGACCTGCGGTCGAACCGCTACAAAACCGATTAGTTCCGGGGCGGAGGCGGTCGTGTATTGAAAACGACCGAACACATGCGCAGGAGGAAGATTCAGATGACGCAGGCACAGGTGGGAAGCAACCAAGAGCAGCCGATCGAGACGACCGCAACCGGTAGATTGGTCGCGCTGTACGTGCTCTGCCTCAGCGTGCTGATGATCGTCCTCGACGTCACCGTCGTGAACGTCGCGCTGCCCTCGATCCAGGACGATCTCGGGCTTCTCGCAGTCGAGCCTCGCGTGGGTCGTCAACGCCTACCTGATCGCCGTTCGGCGGCCTGCTGCTGCTCGCCGGGCGGCTCGGCGACCTGATCGGCCGCCGGACGATCTTCCTCGACGGCCTGGCGCGTGTTCACCGTCGCCTCGCTGCTCTGCGGCGCTCGCGCAGAGCGCAGGAGATGCTGATCGGCGCGCGCTTCGTCCAGGGCATCGGCGGCGCGATGACCTCGGCCGTCGATCCTCGGCATGATCGTGACGATGTTCCCGGAGCCGCGCGAGCAGGCCAAGGCGATCGGCGTCTACGCCTTCGTCGCCTCGGCCGGCGGCGTCGATCGGCCTGCTGGTCGGCGGTGTCGTCACCCAGGCGATCAGCTGGCACTGGATCTTCTTCATCAACGCTGCCGATCGGGCTCGTCGACCGCGATCTGCGCCGCTGCGCCTGCTCGAGCAGCGACAAGGGCATCGGCCTGGCCAGGGCGCCGACGTCCCGGGCGCCGTGCTGATCACCGCCGCGCTGATGCTCGGCGTCTACACGATCGTCGAGCCGGCCGCCAAGGACGGCTGGGGCGCGGCGCTGACGCTCGGGCTCGGCGCCGGCTCGCGATCATCCTGCTCGCGCTGTTCATCGCGCGCGAGGCGACCACGGACAATCCCCTGATCCCGCTGCGGATCTTCCGCTCGCGCAACGTCACGGGCGCGAACCTCGTCCAGGTGCTGACGGTCGCCGGGATGTTCGGCATGTTCTTCATGGGCTCGCTCTACCTGCAGCGGGTGCCAGGGCTACGACGCACTCGAGATCGGGCTCGCGTTCCTGCCGGTGACGATCATCATGGGCACTGCTCACCGGCCGCTACTCCGAGCCGCTGATCATGCGCTTCGGCGCGCGGCGCGCTGCTCTTCCCGGGCCTCGCCCTGGTCGCCGCCGGCCTCGCGCTGTTCACGCGCGCGCCGGTCGACGGCGCACTATCGTCCGACATCCTGCCGGTCCTGGTCCTGCTCGGCACCGGCGTCGGAATCTGCTTCCCCGCGCTGATGACGCTCGCGATGTCGGGCGCCACGCGCGCGGACGCTGGCCTGGCCTCGGGCCTGGTCAACACGTCCGCCCAGGTCGGCGGCGCGCTCGGCCTGGCGGTGCTGGCGACGCTGTTCCACGTCTCGCGCCGACAGCCTCGAGGCCGCCGGGCACTCCGACGGCCTCGGCGCTGACCAGCGGCTTTCACCTGGCGTTCTGGGTCGCCTCCGGGTCTGGTCGATGGCCGCGATCGCCGTTGCCGCGACCGTGATCAGCCCGAGACAAGGCCGCCGAGCAGTTCGCCGATGACGAGGTCCGGAGGAGATGCCGAGCGAGGCCGTCTACTCGGAGGCCGGCGTAACGTTCGTCCGGTGGACGAGCGGATCAGCGCGCGCTCGAGAACGACCGGACGATCGACATCACCACCACCGGCCGCAACAGCGGCCAGCCTCGCGGCGGATCGAGCGATCTGGCGGTACCTGCATGACGGCCGGATCGTTCCTGAGCGGCTCGCCGGGTACCCGTGACTGGTACGCCAACCTGCTGGTGAAGCCGGAGTTCACCTTCCACCTGAAGGGGAGCGCTCAGGCCGATCTGCCCGCCATCGCGCATCCGGTCACGGACGAGACGGAACGGCGCAAGGTGATGCCCAGCATCCTCGATGACCTGGACGGGGCACCGGGCGACCTCGAGGAGTTGTCGCCCGGCAGCCCACTGGTCGAGGTCGAGTTTCTCGATCACGGCCGAGCACCTCGCGATAAGCGGCTTCGTTACCGTCCCGGCCGTGAGCTCTCACGGTTCGGAGAAGGTGGCGGCTGCGGCCGCTGGTGCTCGGCATGTGCGGCCGTCGCGTGCCCTGGCCGCCGCGGGGCTGCGGCGAGAAATCCCGAGCCGGCAGTGCACCCTGACCACCGTGGCCGCCGCCCGCGACCGCGCCAGCGACCACGCGCGCCCGGACCGACCGACCACGGAAGCCGGCACAGACCCCGACCGGCTCCGGTGCCGGCAGAGACGACGCTCCTAGGGCTGCTGCGTGTTCGCCGCCCTCGGGCGGACTGCGCGCGCAGGAACTCGGGAGAGCTGCCGTCGCCTGGGTCGCCGGGTCGTCCGAGCGGGGCACCGCGATCGGGCGCCGCCGCCTCGCCGTTCCTGCTTCGCGGTGCTCGGTGGGCTCGAGTCGCCGGGCCAGATGGCGACTGCGGCGCCGACAGTTGCCGCGGCCGCGATCAGCGCGTAAGCGCCACGACGAAACGCATGCGGCCGCCCCGGCGGCGGTCGCCGGTCTGACGTCGGCTCAGCGCCGGCCAGTCTGGTCGTCGCCTCCCGGGCGGGTAGAGGCCTGGTGGCGGCTCTGGGACGCTGATCCGGGCGAACCACGCCGACCCGCGCCGTTGCCCTCCACCGTGGCGAGCGCCTCGCCGAGCTCGCCTCCGCGTCGCCGAACCGCTCGGATGAGGTCATCGCGGAGGCAGCGGGCCACGATCTGGCGCAGGCTCGGTGAGCGCGACTCGGGCAGCAGCTCGTCGGCCACCACCCTGCAGGCGTAGACGTCGGTGGCCGCCGTGATCCTGCCGTCCGCCAGCTGCTCCGGGGCCATGTAGCGGTCGGTGCCGATCACCTTGCCGGGGCGCGTCAGACGGGTGGTCTCCTCCGCGGCGCGCGCGATCCCGAGTCCAGTGATCTTCAGGCAGTCATCGGAGTCGCGCAGCAGCAGGTTCTGCGGCTTGATGTCTCCGGTGGGACCAGCTTCTTCGCGTGGGCGTGACCGAGTCCCCTGGCAGAGCTGGCCGAGAAGCCGGAGGGCCTCGTCGGGGTCGAGGACCGGCCCCCGGCGAGTTGGAGCGCGCGATCCTCGAGGGTGCCCCCTCGACGTGCTCCATGACGATGAAAGGCGGTCCTCCTCCTCGCCCACGTCGAAGACCTGAACGACGTTCGGATGATCAGAGCCGGGCGCGCGAGCCGGGCCTCGCGGGAGAGCCGCTTCCGCACCTCGTCGTCGTCGGCGAAGTTGTCGGCGAGGAGCTTGATGGCGACTTCGCGATCGAGGCTTCAGGTCGCGCGCCCGATCAGACGGTCGCCATTCCGCCGTGGCCGAGGCGGTCCTCGATCTCGTAGCGCTGCGCCGGCGAGGTTGCGCGTCATCCCTCTCGCCGTTAGCTTCGCCTGCGCCGGGAGGCACGAACCCGCCGTGGTCCGAGTGCCCGCCGTGGTCCGAGTGCCCGCCGTTCCCCCGTTCCCGTGATCGCCACCCTGACCGTGCTCGTCGCCATGGTCGTGCTCATCGGGCTTCGGCTCCTTCGGTTTCTTCTCGGGCTCGGGCGGCGGTGGGAGGCGGCGGACAGCTGCTGACCTGGTTGACCAGGTCGCCGGCGACCGCGTCGACGCCGGGCCGGAGGTTGGCGGGGAGGTCGGAATCCTCGACCGCCGCGTGCAGGTCGTCGCGCGGCGTGCGCGCGCGTGGCAGGTGTCCCCGGCGTCTGAGATCCGAAGCGATGCGGTCGCCGAGCTTCGGCGAGGTGGTCCGCGGTCGCCGGCGAGACCACGGGCCTGGGCCGTGGTGGTGGTCGTGTCGTCACCCGAACCGCAGGCCGTCAGCACGAGTGGCCGACAGTCCGAGCAGCGTCGCCAGCCGCGACCTTCACGATCCCCATCCACATCCACGGTGCTCGTCAGCCATCACAGGGCACGCTCCTCAAAACCGCGGCAGCTTCGCACCGGGAGCCGGGGTAGCGGGGGAAGTCGGGGTCGGTCTTGGATCGTTCGCATAGAAGAGAAAACCGAGCCGCGCGTGTTGTGGATCAGGCGCTGGTGGCGGCAGCGGTCACAGAGCCCGGCGTCCGGACGGCTCACCGCTCCGGAGGATCCGGAGGCCTGTGCGGACGCCTCCGTGCTGCTCCGCCACTTCCCGCTGCTCCGGCCACTGCCGTCTCCTCGGCGATCACCTCGGCGTCGAATCGAGGCGCGCGCCGCCGCCTCCTCGGGGCCGAAGACCAGCGCGCTTGGGAGCCGCTCCGCGGCGTACTCGCCGCCACGCTGCGCGCGCTCGAGCGGCTCGGTGAGCCGGACCACGCGCCGAGGAGCTCGTTCATGCGCTCGTGCCTGCTCGAGGCGCGTCATCGGCCTGCCGGCGTATCGCCTCGAGCTGCTCGCGCGAGACCTCCATCCAGTTCGTTCGCCTCACGGATGCTGCGTTCCATCGCGCGGGGCAGGTCTACCGCCGTGCGAGCCATCGAGATCGGCCAGCTGATGATCTCTCGGAGCACTGGCCGAGTAGCGACCGGCAGGTGATTATGCGAGTAGCTCCGCAGGTGCGAGGGCCCTGACAGCGCGACCCGTGTAGGGGGAGGACCAGCCCGGTCAATGAGACCCGGACAAGGGTTGTTACTTCACTTTCTATAGTCGAGTGTATGCCCACGTTCCGGCGCCTGCTCGGCTTCCTGCGTTCCATGTCAGCCGTCCAGCTGATGCTTCCCTCGACTGCTCCTCGCCTGGCTTGGCGATGTTGGGCTGACTTCAGCTGGATCCCGCCGCTCAGCGGATCGGCGCCGTCGAACGCCATCGAGATCCCGAGCACCGAGACGACATCCTGCCGCTGGTGCTGGCCCTCGCTCGGCGCCGGCATCCTCGCTGGGTCCTGCTCCGTGGGCCGACGGCTGATCGCGGGCTAAGGTCTCGCTGGCGGTCGAATTCGACCTCCGACAGCGCGCTTCTACGAGCACCTGCAGAAGCTCGAGCTCGGCTTCTTCGACACGCCAGCAGACCGGCCAGCTGATGTCGCGCGCCACGGTCGACCTCGCAGTCGATCCGTTTCTTCCTCGGGCTACGGGCTGATCTGCAGTCACGCCAGAGCGCTGCTGACGATCGCGTTGGCGGCGGCAGCGATGTTCGTCGCTCGACCCGCTGCTGGCGCTTGCTCGCGCTCGCGCCCGGTGCCGTTCTGATCGTCTACGCGCGACTCGCGCTACAGCCGCCGCAACTCGCGCCCGCCGATGCAGGAGGTCCAGCAGCGGATCGGCGAGCTGACCGCCGAGCGCCGAGGAGAGCGTCTCGGGCGTCCGCATCGTCAAGGCGTTCGCGCGCGAGGGTCACCTGATCGGCGCGCTTCCGCGCACTCGGTCGAACCGCGTCTTCGACCAGAGCATGGTCTCGACCCGCGCTGCAGGCCTTCTACATCGCCGCTGATCGGGCTTCCTGCCGAACGCTCGGCCTCGCCGCCGTCCTCCTGGTCGGGCGGCGTCCAGGTGATCGACGGCAGCACTCAACGCTCGGCGATCTTCACCGCCTTCTACATCTACGTCGTGATGCTCGTCAGGACCGGTGCGATGGCTCGGGATGTCGCCTGAGCATGGCGCAGCGCGCCGATCGCCTCCGGCAACCGGATGTTCGAGATCCTCGACCGCGAGCCGCGCGATCGAGAGCCCGCCGGAGCGCCCGCCGCTGCCGAGGCCGGCGGAGCGCGGTGTCTCTGCAGCGGCGTGACGCTTCGGACGCTATGCACGGCGCCAGGAGCGCTGTCGCTGCACGCGGGCATCGACCTCGAGGTCGAGCCGGGCCGCACGGTCGCGCTGGTCGGGCCGACTCGGCGTCCGGCAAGACCAGCCTGGTCGGCGCTGATCGCGCGCTCTACGACCCCAGCGAGGGCGCGGTCGTGATCGACGGCGCCGACATCAGCGCGGTCGACCTCGGCCTCGCTGCGCTCGCGAGATCGCCTTCGTCGGCGACGACAGCTTCCTCTTCTCCGACACCGTCGCCGGGAACATCGCCTACGCCCGGCCGGAGGCTGACGCACGAGCAGATCGAGGCGGCGGCGCGGCAGCGCGCAGGCGCGACGAGTTCATCGCGCGAGCTGCCCGGCGGCTACGACGACCGTGATCGGCGAGCGCGGCCTGACGCTCTCCGGCGGACAGCGCCAGCGGATCGCGATCGCCCGGGCGCTGCTGGCCGACCCGCGCATCCTGATCCTCGACGACGCCACCTCCTCGGTCGACGCGACGACCGAGGCGGCGATCAAGGCCGGGCTGCGCGAGGCGATGGCAGGGCCGCACGACGCTTCATCGTCGCCCACCGCCTCTCGACCGATCTCGCTGGCCGACGAGATCGTCGTGCTGGACGCGGGCCGGATCGTCGACCGCGGCACGCACGAGGAGCTGCTCGAGCGCTGCCGCTGCTACCGCGGAGATCGCCGAGAAGGGCCTCGCCGACTCGGTCTTCCTGCAGCGGGACCTCGAGGGCAGCGCGAGGAGCTGGCGAGGCTGTGAACGAGTCGGACGCGCCGCAGAACTCTGTCGCGACGTCTTCGATCGCCTCTGGCGGCCGTCCGCGGCGAGGACCAGCGCGGCCGCAAAGGCTGCGCTGGCTGATCGGGCTGCTGCGCCCCTACCGCGGCCAGGTGCGTGACTGATGCTCGGTCGCTGATCCTGGTCGCCACCGGCGGCCGGCGCTGGCGCCGCCCTGCCTGGCCAGGCAGGCGATCGACGCCGGCATCGTCGACCGGCGACACCAGCGCGCTCGACCTGATCGTCGTCGCCGTTCCTCGCGTCGCCGCCGTCTGTCGGCTGGCGCACCTACGCCGCAGACCTACCTCGTCGGCTGGGTCGGCACCGCGCGCTGCAGGACCTGCGCGATCGGCATCTTCGCGCACCTCCAGTCGATGTCGATCGGCTTCTTCACGCCGCAGCGCCGGCGTGCTGATCGCGCGGATGACCAACGACGTCGAGGCGCTCGAACCAGCTCGATCAGCAGCGGCGTGGTGACGCTCTTCTCGAGCGTCGCTGACGCTGGTCGGGGTCGTGCGTGATCATGCTGCGTCGCTCGACGTCCAGCTGGCGCTGGTGATCTTCCTCACCTTCCCGCTGCTCGCGATCGCGAGCCTGGTCTTCCGGATCGTCGCGGCCGGCGCCTACCGGATCACCCGAGAGCGGATCGCCGCGGTGACCGCCTACCTGCAGGAGAGCTGCTCAGCGGCGTCCGGGTCGTGCGGAGCTTCGGCCAGGAGACGCGGCCACGTCGACGCGCGATGGCCGAGCTCAACGAGGCGCAACCGCGCGGGCGAACATGAAGACCGTCTACCTCAACGCCATCCTACTTCCCGGCGGTCGAGCTGCTGTCCGGCGTCGGCACCGCGGCGATCCTGCTCTACGGCGGCTACCAGGCGCTCGATCGGCGACCGAGTCGGTCGGAACGCAGTCGATCGTGGTCGCCTTCGTCGGCTACCTGCTCCGCCTTCTTCGACCCGATCCAGCAGCTCTCCCAGCTCTACACGACCTACCAGCAGGGGATGGCGGCGCTGCGACAAGATCTTCGAGCTGCTCGACGCGGAGCCCGACATGGTCGAGCAAGCCGGACGCGATCGACCCGGGCACGCTGCGCGGCGAGATCGAGATGGATGGTGTCTGGTTCTCCTACGGGCTCGACGACCGCCGGCTGAACGGTCGAGCGGAGACCGGCCGACGGGAGGAGACGGCGCGTGGGCGCCGAGGACGTCCGATCCACGTGCCGACCGGCAGACCCTGGCGCTGGTCGGCGCGACCGGGCGCCGGCAAGTCGACGTTCGCCGAAGCTGGTCGCGCGCTTCTACGACCCGCAGCGAGGGGCGGGTGCTGGTCGACGGCACGACCTGCGCGGATCTGAGCTCGAGCTGCGCTGCGGCGCCAGCTCGGGATCGTCCCGCAGGAGGGTTCCTGTTCTCCGGGCACGGTGCGGGACAACATCGCCTTCGGGCGGCCCGGACGCGACCGACGAGGAGATCGAGGCGGCGGCCGCCGCGATCGGCGCCGACGCGACTTCATCGCGGCGCTGCCCGGAGGGTTCGAGACCGGAGGTCGGCGAGCGCGGAGTCGCAGCTCTCGGCGGGCCAGCGCCAGCTCGATCGCCTTCGCCCGGGCGCTGCTGGCCGAGCCGCGGATCCTGATCCTCGACGAGGCGACCTCGAACGTCGACGTGCGCACCGAGCGGACGATCGAGGCGGGCCTGGAGCGGCTGCTGCGCGGGCCGCACGGCGATCGTGATCGCGCACCGGCTCTCGACCATCCGGCGCGCGGACCGGATCGCGGTGCTCGAGAACGGGCGGATCGTGGAGCAGGGCACGCACGACGAGCTGATCGCGGCCGGCGGCGCGGTACGCAGAGCTGTACGGGACGGGCTGAAGTAGCGGCCTGGCCGCGGCGTCCCCGCCTCGACTGCCGCCGCGGAGGCGCCCTCAGCCAGCCGACGCCGCCGGAGTTGCCTGCCGGTGCGCCATGCCGGAGCCTGGACGTGCCGCTGCCCGCGCGCGAGCCGGAGGTGCCGCTCCCCGTGCGTGCCGCCTGGTCACCGCTGGCGGGGTGCGGTGCTGGGGCGCTCGGGGTGACCACGCCACCGCTGCTGCTGGCTGGAGCGAGCTCGAGCTGCTCGAGCTGCTGGTGCTGGTGCCCGAGGACGTGGATCGGCTGGCCGCACTCCTTGAAGCCGTAGGAGGCCGCGGCCGTCTCGGCCTCGGTCTTCGCGTCGTCGGAGCTCGGTCTCGAACTGCGGTGTCCTCGCCGCGCTGGACGGCGAGGCCGATCTTCTGGCCGGCCGAGACCTGGTCGGACATCGCCTTCGAGGAACTGGTCCAGTGTCGGGTCGCTGGGCGGGTTGAGCTGCTTGATCTGGTCCACCACGCCCTGGCGGGCTGGGGCGATCTGGTCCGCCTCGGTGAGTCCTCGGCCGGACGCGGCGAACTGCTCGATCGAGCTGTTCTGCCCGCGCGCAGACCAGCGTCCGCCTGGGCGATGAACTCCGGTCTTGCCCTGCCTCGGCGTGCGTCGTCGTCGGGCACGCGATCGGAGTCTCGGGAGAGCTGTCGCCACCGCAGGCCGAGAGAGCTGATCCCGCTCCAACCGCCGCGACCAGGACGAACGTGCCGCCAGGCGCCACATACGGCCGCGCAAGGTAGCAAGGATGCCGGAAGCGCTCGGATCAACCAGGCTCCTGAAAACAAAGAGCCGGCACACGCCGACTCCGCTAACCCGCCTAGACTCGAACCTAGGTCTCCGGTTCCAGAGGCCGGCGTCTTACCGGCTAGACGACCCCGGAAGGCGGCGAGAACGATAGCGAGTGTCTTCGGGCGAAATTCAGCCTCAGGGTGTCATCTCAGCCAGGTCGCTGTCGGGGTCGCCGAGCAGCGCCTCGCCCGTCAGGTCAGACGTCCACGCCCTCCGCGAGCAGCGTGCGCGCGTCGGCCAGGTCCTCCGAGCGCCCGACGCTCAGGGCGCCCGCCACCGTGCCGTCCTTCGAGGTACCAGACCGAGAACTCGCCGCGCGTCGCGGTCGCCGCGCCAGATCTCCTCGTCCCAGTCCGTCGCCGGCCCGACGTACTCGAGGCTCGCCCAGTCGGCGAGGTCGCTGAAGAAGTACGGCACCGACCTCGTACGGCTGCGTCCTCGCCGAGCATCGTTGCGGCCGCGTGCATGCCCTGCTGCATCGCCACGTCCCAGTGCTCGACCCGCAGCCGCCGGCCGTGGACGACGCTGTCGTAGGAGCAGCAGTCGCCGGCGCGCGTAGATCCCCTCGACCGAGGTCTGCAGCTTCGAGTCGCAGACGATCCCGTCGTCGACCTCGAGCCCGGCCCGCGCTGCGGCCAGCATCGCGTCCGGGCTGCACCCCAGCGCCGACGACGACCGTGTCGCACTCGATCGCTCGTGCCGCTCTTGGTCAGCGACCGCCCTGACCCGGCCGTCGCCCCTCGAAGCGCCTCGAGCGCCTCGCCGCCGTGGAACGTCGACGCCGTGCGATTCGAGCAGCTCGCTGGAACCAGCGGCCCGGCGTCCTCGCCGAAGCGTCCGCGAGAGCGCCACGCTCCTCCATCATCACGATCGAGCACTCGGCGCCCTTCGCCGTCAGCGAGCGCGGCCACCTCGCTGCCGATGTAGCTGCCGCCGATCAGGCACGACGTGCTCGGCCGCCTTCGGCGTCGGCGCGGATCGCGTCGGAGTTGCCGAAGGCGCGCAGGTAGTGGATGCCCTCGTTGCTCGGCGCCCTCGACCCGGAGGATGTTGACCATCGCGCCCGGTGGCGATCAGCGCCTTGTCGAAGCCGACCTCCTCCCCGCCCTGCAGCTTCGCCGTGCGCGCGCCGGGTCGAGCGACATCACGTTGCGTCCCGCGTCAGCAGCTCGACCCCGTTCTCCTCGTACCACGCGAGCGGGTTGACGTAGGCGTCCTCCCGCTCGCCTCGCCGCGCAGGTACTCCTTCGAGAGCGGCGGCCGCTCGTAGGGCGGCTCCGGCTCGCGCCCGACGCAGCAGGATCGAGCCCGTCCGCACCCGCGCTGCGCAGCTCGGCGGCGCAGTGAGCCGGAGGCGAAGCCGCCGCCGATCAGCAGGAACTCGACCCGTCCGCTGCCGCGCAGCCGTCCGGCCCGAAGAAGAGCTTGAGCTCCTCCTCCAGCCCCGGGTCGAGGACGGCGAGCACCTCGTCGCCCGGCCTCGAGCACGGTGTCGGGCGTCGGGCACGAAGCCCCTGCCCTCGCGCAGGATCGAGATCAGCAGGCTGCCCTCCGGCATGCTCGAGGTCGCCGACCCTGCGTGCCCGTGACCCCGGCTGTCCGTTGCCGAGCAGCATCTCGATGATCTCCAGCTGCTCCTCCTGCAGGTCGAGCAGGTGGACCAGGCCGTACTCGGGCACCTCGTGCTCGAGCAGGCGCAGGATCAGGTCGGTGGCCGAGACCGCGGGCTTGATCCCCGAGCAGGTCGAAGTGCGGCCGGTTCCGCGGGTTGTTGACCCGGGCGATGATCCGCGTCGACCAGGTACTTCTCGCGCGCGACCTGGCAGATCAGCATGTTGTCCTCGTCGTCGCCGGTCACCGCGATCACCATGTCGGCGCGCTGGATCCCGGCCCGCTCCAGCACCCAGAGCTCGGAGGCGTCGCCGTACTGGACGTTGTGCTCGAGCTCCTGCTCGACCGGTCAGGTAGCGGCGCCGGTTGCTCCTCGATCACCGTCACCTCGTGGTCCTTCTCGAGCAGCTCGCGGGCCAGGTTCCAGCCCACCTTCGCCGGCCCCGACGACGATGATGTACATGCCCGCTGCCATCGGCAGCGGCGACCTCGGCGCGCCGGCCGCCCTCGCGAACCGCGTTCTCGAGCATGTCGATCGCGACCCGGGTCGGGCAGATCGGTGTGCAGGCCCTGCTGCGCGATACCACTCGGCCCGCAGCGGGTCGAGGATCGCGCGCGATCACCGTCGGCACCTCGTAGCGCCGCTGGGCGATCTGCGCGATGACGATGTTGGTGTTGTCGCCGTCGGTGGAGGCGATGAACGCGTCCGCCTCGCTCGATGCCGGCGGCGATCAGAGCGTCCGTCTCCAGCCCGGTCCCGACCGTGAAGCTGCCCGCCGCGTCCTCCCAGCCCTTGTCGAGGCTCGACCTCGAGGCGCGCGTGCGACTCGGGGTCCTCGTCGAGGCAGGAGACCTCGTGACCCTCAGCGCAGCATCGTGCGCGCCACCGACGAGCCAGGCCCGCCACGGCAACCGGCAGGTCAGGGCGAGACACAGCCCGGATGTGTAGATGGGAGCCGAAACGCGACCCGGCTTCGATCCGGGGCAACTACGGACCTGGCCGCATAGTTCGACCGCTTGTCCACCGCCTTGCCAGGCCTGAGACTTCGTCCCGGTCTGAGCGCGCGATGGGCGCGCGTGGGATAGGGGAGCTGGATATCCACATGGACGCGACCGGAACCTCAAATGGGCAGCCCACCCATCCCGGGACCGAGCGGGCGCACGGCGGGGCATCTGCGCGCTCTCGGACAGCGCCACCTATGCGGCTGGCTGTCCAGATCGTTCTCCAGCGCGCCTCCGAGGCCGTGGAATCCGACCTCTGCGTCATGCGTCGATGGCAGAGCTCACGGAGAGCGCGAGCTCCGAAGCCACGCTGGTGGTGCCGGTGCGCGGCCGGCTTCGCGGCCATCTGGTCCTGGCGCGAACGGGCCGCGAGTTCGACCAGCGAGCACGAGGAAACCCAGGCGATCGCCCGGGCCCTCAGGCCTCTTCCATCCCGGCCTCGGTTCCGACCTGCTCTGAGCGCCTCGCCCTGCAGGACGAGCTCGCCGCCGCCCTCCGCAGGGACGAGATCCAGACCCTACTTCCCCAAGGTCGACCTCCCAACGGCGCGTGTGACCGGCGTCGAGGCCTGGCCCGCTGGTTCCATCCCGGAGCATGGCGTCCTCCAGCCCAGCGAGTTCCTCGACCTGGCGGAGATCCGGCGGCCTCATGCGGGCGCTGACCGAGCGGGTCATCGAGCTCGGCCCGCGCCGCGGCACTGGTGGCGCTCCGGCCTCCGGGTCGAGCCTCTCAGTCAACCTCCTCGCCGACGTCCTGGTCGAGCCCGACCCGCGTCTCGAAAAGTCGTTACAGCCGCCCTGTCCCAGAGCGGCCTGCCCGCGACAGCACTCCGGTTCGACGTCACCGAGGGCGCGGTCATGAGTGCCGCCGATCCGTCGGAGGCCCTCGAGCGCCTGACCGACCTCGGCGTCTCGATCTCGATCGACGACTTCGGCACCGGCCCACACCTTCCTGGACCGTCTCAAGAGCCTCACCGGTCGACGAGCTCAAGATCGATCGGTCCTTCATCCGCGCCATGGGGCGCGGCGGCGACAAGGCCTGGTCCGGCTCGACCCGTCCACTCGCGCCGCCAGATGGGACCTCCGGGTGGTTGCCGAGGGCGTCGACTACCGCCGACGCCACGGCGCCAGCTCCGCGGCATGGGCTGCGACGCCGCCCAGGGCTTCCTGATCGCGCGCGCCGATGCCGGCTCGCGAGTTCCCCGCCTGGATCGCCTCCCTGGGACGCGCGCGGGCGCAAGCTGAACGCGATCCTCGCGCGAACCGCTGCAGGTGAACAAGCCCCGGCCCGCAGGAAACGCTCCACGCCAGGAACAAAGGCCCCGGCCTGGCTGTTACACGGTGCCGGATTCCTCCTCGGCGTGACATCGGCCTCGTCCTCCTCCGGAGGCGCGGTCAACAGCACCCGGCTCGGCGCCTTCCTCAGCACGTACTCGGTCACCTCGCCGATCTCGTCCGGTCGCGCGCCGCCGATGCCGCCGAGAATCGCGCCTCCTCGGACGCGCGTCGGCGGCTCGCCTCCCATCACGATCACCTCCGCCCCCGTTGCTCCCGGGCCTCCTGGACGATCCCGGACCCGCAGCGATCGCGCCGGGACCAGCTTCGGTCGTCACCTCGACGTTCTCATACTCGTCCGCCGACCTCCCGCGCCCGCTCGAGCGCCCTCTCGCGCCGCTCCTGCAGCGTCCCGGCGGCGGCGAAGTCGAGCGGGACACCGTGAGCGGCACCTCGGCCACGTAGACGACGTCAAGCCGCGGGGCCGCTGCTCGCCCTCGTCCACCGAAGCGTCCGCGAGCCGGCCCGCCGTGCTGACGATGTCGTCGTCGAGCTTGGTCCCGAAGACCGGGACCGAGGATGGTCGAGTACTCCACCTCCGCCGGCTGCCTTCTTGAGCGAGGCCTCCGGCACCTGGACCCGCCTGGTCAGCGGAGTCCCCTCCACGTAGCTGCCGGTAGATCACGTAGAAGACGAGGCCGAACAGCATCCAGCCGCCCCCGACCCAGACGCGCCGTGTGGTGAAGGACGAAGACGCTGATCCAGGCGAGGCCGCTGATCAGCGCCCCGATGATCGCCAGCAAGGGCAGCTCGTGCGGCGCCGATGCTCACGTTCCACGGGACCTCGATACGGCCGCTCCAGATCCGGCTCGACGATCCGTAATCGGACGATCGAGATCTGCGCGATCGTCACCGCGAGCAGCGCCCCGAACGCGTAGACCCGCGCCAGGAAGCGGACGTCGCGCGGGATCGCCAGCGCGAGCGCGAGCACGGCCGCGATCCCGATCGCGATGTAGGGGTCGAGTGCGTCGACTGAGCTTGCCCGCGCCAGCTCGGGATCTGACGGTTGGTCGCCAGCACGTAGACGTGCCGCGAGAGCCCGAGCATCGCCGTCGTTCGCCGCCCAGAACAGCACCGGCACCGCCACGAGCATCACCGCCCACTTCGATCGAGGTCGGAGAGCCAACCCGTGGTCGTAGTTGGCGACCACCCCCAGGATCGGCTCCTCGATGTAGCGCGCCGGCGAGCGCCGTCTGCGGCCCGTGCGCGCGTGGGTTCAACCGGCACCGCCATCAGCGCGACCGCCGCGATCCCCGCGTAGATCAGCGGGATCGCGATCGCCCCCACCCCGAGCACCCTCTTCAGGTCGCTCGGCTCGAACTCGAGCTCGGGTGCCAGGTCGCTGGCGGCCTCGATCCCCGCGTAGGCGATCGTCGCGACCACCAGCGAGTAGACGACGTCGCTTGACGCGTGGGCGAGCTGAAGAGATCGAGCTGATCGGTCAGCCGATCCGGATGCAGGACCACCAGCAGGCCCACGACGATCACCGGCAGCTGCAGGCCGAGCTCGGCGAGGGCCAGCACGACCAGCCGGCGCTGCCGGTTCGCGGCCGGTGACGTCGCGCGATGTTGAGGATCGCGGCGAGCGCGATCACCAGCGCGGCGACCGCCGAGCTCCACATCGCCCCGCCGGGACGGTCCGACGAGATCGGCGTCAGAGTAGTGGGAGACCGTGATCGCGGCCGCCGCGATCACGATCAGGTAGTCGATCAGGATCGCCCAGCCGGCGATGAAGCTGATCAGCTCGTTGAACGCGTGGCGGGCGAAGCGTCGCCGAGCCGCCCCGCTCGCCGAGCATCGCTCCGCCCTCGACGTAGGAGAGGCGAGGTGATCGCGAAGCATCAGCGCCGGCGAGCGAGGAAGATCAGCGGCGTCAGGCCTGAGCCCGCGATCGGCCACCACGCCGATCGAGAAGTAGATCGAGAACCCGACCGCCGAGGACGCCGCGGCGTAGCAGGAACGGCACCCCGAGGAGGCGCCTCGCTGATCGGGCCGGCCTCCCTCATCCCCGCATCGAGAGGTACAGACGCCCAGAGCCGAGTGCGATGAAGAGCAACCCGAACAGAACCCCTACCGCCAGCGGCCCTCCGCTCGCGAGGGTGACGATCAGCATCGCGACGCCGAACCCGATGATCGTCACCGAGAAGATGCGGACGGCGAGCTGATAGCCCTCGTCAGCCGAGGGCCGTCGTTTGTTCATCCTCTTCGGGGGCTACAGGGCGATTATGGGGATGATCAGGATGGCGACGATGTTCGCCACCTTGATCATCGGGTTGATCGCCGGCCCGGCCGTGTCCTTGTAGGGATCGCCGACCGTGTCGCCGGTGACCGCTGCGGCGTGGGCCTCCGAGCCCCTTGCCGCCGAACGCGCCGTCCTCGATCAGCTTCTTCGCGTTGTCCCACGCGCCGCCGCCGGCGGTCATCGAGATCGCCATGAAGATGCCGACCACGATCACGCCGATCAGCAGGCCGCCGAGCGCCTGGTACGAGATCAGCGCCCGACGATCAGCGGAACGACGATCGGGATCAGCGACGGGCAGGATCATCTCCCGCTGGGCGCGCCGCGGTCACGATGCTGACCGCCCGCCCGTACTCGGGCTTCTCGGTGCCCTGCATGATCCCCGGGTTCTCCGGAACTGGCGGCGCACCTCCTCGACCACGCTGCCGCCGGCGCGGCCGACCGCCTCGATCGAGCAGCGGCGAGAACAGGTAGACCATCATGCCGCCGATCAGCAGCCCGATCAGCACCGGCGGATCGGAGATCGACGAAGCTGAGCGCCTTGTCGCCCGCCTCGGCCTGCAGCTCGTGCGTGAACGCCGCTGAACAGCACGAGCGCCGCGAGCGCGGCGGAGCCGATCGCGTAGCCCTTGGTCACGGCCTTGGTCGTGTTCCCGACCGCGTCGAGCGGATCGGTGACGTTCCGGACCTCCTCCGGCAGGTCCGCCATCTCGGCGATCCCGCCGGCGTTGTCCGGTGATCGGCCCGAAGGCGTCGAGGGCCACGATCAGCCCGGTCAGGGAGAGCTGCGCCATCACGGCGACGCCGATCCCGTAGATCCCTCGGTCCCGCCGCCGGCGAGCTTCCAGGCGCCCAGGATCGCGAATGCGAGCACCAGCACGGGCAGGCCGTCGACTGGAAGCCCTGAGCGAGCCCCTGGATGATGTTGGTCGCGTGCCCGGTCTCCGAAGCCTCGGCGATGCGTCCTCACCGGCCGGAAGCGGGTCGACGTGTAGAAGTCGGTGAGCACGAAGCAGCGCCGCGGTGACGCCGACGCCGATCAGACGCGCAGAGCCAGAGGTCGGCGACGCTCGGTGTTGCCGAGCGCCCCGCCGCCGAGCGGGTCGTCCATCAGCCAGTTGCGTGATCGGGTAGAAGGCCGCGGCCGAGAGCGCAGCCGAGACCGACCAGGCCCTCGGTAGAGCGCCGCCTCGACGTTCCCGGTCCGCGTGCGGACCGAGAGGGCGCCGATGATCGAGGCGATGATCGCGACGCCGCCGATCGCGAGCGGGTAGATCGCCACCTCGCGGGTGAAGTCGGGGAACGTGAATCACGCCGAGGCAGCATCACGGCGACGGCGGTGACCGCGTAGGTCTCGAACAGGTCGGCCGCCATGCCGGCGCAGTCGCCGACGTTGTCGCCCACGTTGTCGGCGATCACGGCCGGGTTGCGCGGGTCGTCCTCGGGGATCCCGGCCTCGATCTTGCCGACCAGGTCGGCGCCGACGTCGGCCGCCTTGGTGAAGATCCCGCCGCCGAGCCGGGCGAACACGGAGATCAGCGAGCCGCCGAAGCCGAGCCCGACGAGAGCGTCGACCGCATCCTTGTCGGCTGAGGTCGGTGAAGATCAGCAGCGCGCCGAAGTAGCCGGCCACTCCCAGCAGGGCGAGGCCGACGACGAGCAGCCCGGTGACCGAGCCGCCCTTGAAGGCGATGTCGAGCGCGGGCGGAATGCCCCCGCGAGCCGCCTCGGCCACCCGCGCGTTCGCCCGGACCGAGAGGTTCATGCCGATGAACCCGGCGGCCCCGGAGAGGGTGCCCCCGATCACGAAGCCGATCGCGGTCTCCACGTTCTGCAGGGGGATCAGCAGGATCGCAACGACCACGCCGACCCCGGCGATGATCGTGTACTGGCGCTTCAGGTAGGCGCTCGCGCCCTCCTGCACGGCGCCGGAGATCTCCTGCATCCGCTCGTTGCCGGGCGACTTCGCAAGCAGTCGCTGGGTGACCAGCAGTCCGTAGACAACCGCCGCGGCCGCGCAGCCGAGCGCGACCACGATTCCGTAATCGGTCCAAAAGTCAGTCAAGTGATGGCTCCCGGGTCAGAAGGTAAAAAGCGGCGCGGCAGTCTCATCCGTCAGTGGCCGCCGCCGGGCGTCCACAACCCGGAATCGCCCTTCGGCGGCTCCTGAAGATCCCTGCTCAGGGGCACTTTCCTCACCCGCGTGCTTTGGCGTACAGCACCTGCAGCTCGGAGATCGCCTGGCGCAGTTGGGGCTGGGCCTCGGGATTGACGAGATCCACGAGCCCCGCGCCGCGTCGATCCCGACCTTCGCCTGCTCGAGGTCGCGCTCGTCGTCCTTGGCGATCCGGCGTGCCGACAGGTTGAGGATGCTGACGGCGCTCTGGAGCACAACGTCCTCGACCCGTACCTTGCGGATCTCCTCCTCCAGCTGGGCACGAAGCTCCTCCTCAGACGGTTGCTCGGCGCCGCTTCGCCCTGATCGGTGGCCCTCGGCTTCGCCTGCGGAGCCCCCTCTCATCTCCTCCTGATGCTGTTCCTCATCTGCCACTGACTGCTCCCTCCGGTGCGTAGGTCCTGCGGGTCTCCTCCACCGAGCGGCGGTAGATCTCCTCGATCGGCGCGCCCTCGGCAAAGCTTGCGTAGGCGCGCTGCGCGCCGTTTCGCTCCGGCAGATCCACATCCACCCCGAGGGTCTGCCTCGCCGGTCCGGCCCACTCAACCAGATCCTCCAGCACCTGGCGAGTGGGCACGACGCGCCGGTCGCGGAAATCGATCATCTCGCCGTCCATTCCGTAGCGAATCGCGCGCCACAGGTTCTCCTCGATCTCGCGCTGGCCACACCAAGGCGGCCACAAAACCGCCGCCGGATGAAGGCGACCGCCCTCGTCGAGATCGATCGCCACCTGGGCGACGCAGGCGGAGATCAGGGCCGCCAGGTTCGAGTGATTCGTCCCCGCGTGTCTGGGCGTCGCAGATGCGCACCTCGACGGTGCCGAAGGCGTGGTGCGGCCTCACGCTCCACCAGCAGCTGCGTGGCCTCGACGATCGAGTCGGTTTCCTTGAGCAGCCCCACGAAGTCCGCATACGTGCGCCAGTCGCCGAACGGCTCGTGGACGCCGCAGCGCGGGAAGGTGCGGGTGAAGATCTCGGTGCGCACCGAGTGCAGCCCGGTGTCGCGGTGGTCGAGGAAGGGCGAGTTGGCCGACAGCGCCAGCAGCGGCGGCAGCAGCTCCCGCATCCGATCCGAGACGGCCACGGCGCGATCGGCCCCGTGAACGCCGACGTGAACGTGCAGGCTCCAGGTGTTGTTCCGCTGGGCGACCCAGCGCAGGTCCTGCTCGAGCCGCTGGTAGTGCTGGGTGTCGATGATGTGCTGGTCGAGGTAGTTGGCCCAGGGGTGGGTGCCCATCGCCGCCAGGGCAAGGCCCAAGCTCATCGGCGATGCCGAACAGCCGCGCTCGCCTGCTCCGCTGCCGCGTCGGCTGCGTCCGCGAAGCTCTCGCCGCGGCCCGAGCGGATCTCGATCTCGGTATCGATCAGCTCGCCCTTGACCGCCGGCGCGAGCTACGGTCATCGCGCAGGCAGGCCGCCTGCATCTCCTCGAAGCGATGCTCGAGGTCGAGGATCGCCGGATCGAGGATCGCGAACTCCTCCTCGATCCCGATCGTGAAGTCGGTCGAGGCCTCGAAGATCTCGCGCACGACCTCGAGGTCCAGCGCGTCGTGCTGTGGCTCGGGATCGGTTGACACCGCGCGGCTCGGTCTCTCAGGTCAAATAGAAGTAGAGCGCGTAGAGCAGGTCCACGGCGGGGCTGGACGTGTGAACGGTCACGTCCGGTGGCACCTGCAGGAGCCGCTCGGAGTAGTTGAAGATGATCTTGACGCCGGACCTGACCAGGCGGTCGGCGACCTCCTGAGCCGCGTCGGCGGGAACGGCGAGGACGCCAACGACCACCTGCTCCCCTTCGACGACCTCGTCGATCTGGTCGAAGGAGCGGACCTCCGAGCCCGCCGATCCGGCGGCCGATCACAGCGGGATCGACGTCGAACATCGCGACGATCCGGAAACCGTGGTCGGCGAAGATGTCCGGAGCTGGCGATCGCCTGCCCGAGGTGGCCGGCGCCGAACAGGGCGATGTTGTGCTGGCCGGCGGTGCGGAGGATCTTGCGGATCTCCTCGACCAGCGACTCGACGTTGTAGCCGACCCTCGCTTGCCCGAACTTGCCGAAGCCCGAGAGGTCGCGGCGGATCTGCGTCGAGTTGATGTGGGTGTAGTCGGAGAGCTCCTGGGAGGAGATCGTGTCCTTGCCCATCTTCCGAGCCTGGGTCAGGACCTGGAGGTAGCGCGAGAGCCGCGCCGCAACCCCGAGCGAGAGTCGATCCCCGTCCGTGAGGTCCGAGGACCCTGCTGCTCGGCGGTCTCAGCCGCCACGTCCTCGATCATGCGGACAAGGTATCGAGCCTTGCGCGCAGCCCGTCCGCGTCCAGAAGAGCTCGGAGACGATCTCGCCGTCGAGCTCCACAACCGGGATGCGTTCGAGGAAGCGGGCGTAGCAGCTCGTCGTCGGTCTCGATGTCGACCTCTTCGAGCTCGAAATCGAGCCCGTCTGCTCGAAGTCGCTCCAGCCCCGCTCGCGCCTCGTCGCAGAGGTGGCAGTCAGGCCGCGCGTACAGCCTGACCCGTCGCGAAGGCATCGAAGCTCAGGTAGTCCGGGTACGGGATCGGCTCGGTGAAGCGCGCGGCGGAGGCGATCATCGCCGCGTTGTCGGTGCAGAGCGAGACCGGGACGAGCTTGAGCCGCAGGCCCAGCTCGTCGCAGAGCGCCTGCGTGCGAGCGCGCAGCTCCGTGTTCGCCGCGACCCCACCGCCGAGGGCGATGGCCGGCCAGTCGCCGCTGCGGGCCGCGCGCCGCAGCTTCGCGACGAGCTGATCGACGATCGCCCGCTGGAAGGAGGCGGCGAGGTCGGCCCGCCGGCTCTCGGTCTCCTCCGGCCCGAGATCGCGGACCTTGTAGACCAGCGCCGTCTTCAATCCGCTGAAGCTGAAGTCGAGGCCGCGTTCGCTCATCGCCACCGGGAAGTCGAACGCCTCTCGGATCGCCTGCTTCGGCCGCCCTCTGGATCGCCGGTCCGCCTGGATAGCCGAGGCCAAGGAGCCGAGCGCCCTTGTCGAAGGCCTCTCCTGCCGCGTCGTCCAGGGTCTGACCGATCACCTCGAAGCCCGATGGATCGCGAACGCCCGCGAGCAGGGTGTGACCGCCGCTCGCGATCAGGCAGAGGAACGGCGGCTCGATCGGGTCGGGCTCCAGGTAGTTCGCCGCGACGTGACCGTGGAGGTGATCGACCGGCACCAGCGGCTTGCGGTGTGCCGCCGCCAGCGCCTTCGCCGTGCTCAGCCCGACCAGCAGCGCGCCGATCAGCCCTGGGCCCTGGGTGACCGCGACCTGGTCGACCTCGGCGAGGCCCGTGCCGGCCTCCTCGAGCGCGGCGGACACCACGCTGTTGACCAGCTCCAGGTGGTGGCGCGAGGCGATCTCGGGGACGACTCCGCCGTAGCGCTCGTGGAACGCAGCCTGGGAGGAGACCACGTTCGAGAGGATCCGCGCCCCGTCGACGACGGCGGCGCAGGTGTCATCACACGACGTTTCGAGAGCGAGGATCAAGCGATCGAGGCGCCCTCGGCAGCCTCGAGCCACATGATCAGGGCGTCCTCGCCGTTGTCGTGGTAGTAGCGGCGGCGGCGCCCGGCCGAGCGGAAGCCGAAGCGGCGGTACATCTCGATCGCCGGGGAGTTCGAGACTCGGACCTCCAGGGTGAAACGGGCGCCCGGTCCCGCCTCCTCGAAGAGCTCTCGATCAGCTCGGTCGCGATCCCACGCCGCCGGCGGTCCGGATGAACGGCGACGTTCATCAGATGCCAGACGTCGTCGTAGCGGGCGCAGACGAGGTAGCCGGCCAGCCCATCGGCATCCTCCGCGGCCAGGCAGATGCCCGACGGCTTGGAGAGCTCGAGCACGAACATCGCCAGCGACCAGGGGGTCGGGAACGAGCGGCGCTCGATCGAGATGACCGAGGGCAGGTCGCCGTAGCCAAGGCGCCGCAATCGAACCTCGCCCGGGTCACCCCCGGGGACTCCACGATTTCGCTCACGCCATCTCTTTGCATCGGGCGGTCTCAGATAAAGGGGTTCGATCTGGTCCGCGGGCGCCTCGACTGCCGCCTCCCCCACCGCACATACGTGCCGTGCGGCGACCCGGTGGACCGGATCCTCGGGCGGGGCTACCGTGGCGCCGGCGGCCTCCAGCTCTGCGGCGAATCGTAGCGCTCCGTCTCCAGCCGCCAGGGGGTTCGATCCAGCTCCCGGACTCGCGCGGCCAGCTCGTCCGGCCCCGCGACGAACGGCGCCCAGAGCTCGTCGCCGTCCCGGAAGAGCGCCGCGAAGGCCTCGCCGCGGCGGGCATCGAACACAGGCAGCGCTAGTCCCATCCTGGGCAGGGCCCTCGGAGATTCCGCGCGCGAGCGCCGCGAGCGATCCGACCGGCGCGAGCGGGAGGTCCTGCGCCTGGGCGAGCGCCCGCGCCGTCGCGATTCCGATCCGCAGCCCGGTGAACGAGCCCGGCCCGATGCCGACGGCGATCCGGTCGATCCGCGGCCAGCCGCCGGCCGCGTCGACCGAGCGCTCGATCTCCACCAGCAGGAGCTCCGAGTGGCGCGGCCGCCCGTCGGGGCCCGGGTCGACCGAAACCTCCCGCACGACCTCCCCGTCGGCGGTCGCGCCGACGACGGCGTGATCGGTCGCCGTGTCGACACCCAGCACGATCATCAGTAGGGTCCGTGGAGGCGCGACGCGCCCACGGATCCCGGGAGAAGGAGAGCGTCCATGGAAGAGCAGTCCAGCAGGTCCCAGCCTGGCGCACGGAGGGCGTGGAGCATCGCCGCCGTGCTCGCCATCGCGGTCTTCGGCGCAGGCGCCGGCGTCGCCGTGGCCGGCTGTGGCGGGGATGACAACAACAGCTCAGGGAACGTGAACAGCGCGATCGACAGCATCCAGTCGCAGGCGAGCAGCGTCCAGAGCCAGATCTCGAGTGTCTCGACCAACGTCGAGTCCCAGGCGCAGAGCGTCAAGACGCAGGCGCAGAGCGTTAGTACTCAGGTGCAGAGCGTCAAGAGCCAGATCTCGACCGCGACCTCAACAGCGGGGGCTAGGGCTACTAGCCGCAGCCCTCACGCTCGGTCGGGCTCAGCCCGATCCGGGGTGAATGAGACGAGGTGATCCTCCTCGGCCTGGCCGGCGGGCGCCCGGCGACCTGCTGCTCCTTGACCGTGCCGATGCCCTGGACGTAGTACTTGTGGTCCACGATCGCCGGGCTCGAGCGGCGTCGTCTCCTCGGTCAGCATCGCGTTGTGGGATGAGACCGCCGGGGTGCTGATGCTCGTCGCCAGGCTCAGGATCCGGAAGTGGTCCTCGGCCTGGCCCTTGAACGCCTCCTGCTGGAAGGACTGACCGACCGCGGGATGCGCTGGCATGAAGATGCCGCCGCTCGCGCCGTCGCGGCCGTTCAGGAAGGAGCCCTCGGTACTGGTCACCTTGCCGCGCGCGTTCAGCTCGGCGGTCTTCTCGCCCAGGTACCAGACGGTGCCCTCGCTTGTCCTGGGCGTACCAGTCGGTGGTGCGCTCCGCCAGACTGACCGTTGAGGAACAGGCGGTCGTTGATCACGGCCGCGCGGATCCCGGCGATCGTCTTCACCTTGGGCGTCACCGTCATCACGTCGCGAGCGGCCTTGCCGTCCTTCTGGCCGTCGTAGACGTAGACGGAACCGCGCGCCAGCGGGAACCAGGAGTTCGTGACCCGGTTCGAGTTGTGGCCGAAGTGAGTCGCCTTTGGGGTTGGAAGTCGCTTTGCGGCGCTCGCCCCTGGGATCGATGCGCCGACGGCCACGGCCACTGCCAGCGCCAGAGTCGCCGCCACCCCGATCGTTCCTCCGTCTCATGCAAGTCATCGTCGCCCTCCTTGTGGAAATGGTCCGATCGGGAACGACGCTACGGCGGCCAGATCAACGTTCCGTGACAGGAAGATGACCCGCGGATGACAGCGCGGGGCGCCTCAGAACTCGATCTCGCGCTCGTCTCCCCGGCGTGGCCGCAGCTCGACGCGGCGGGTGATCCGGTCGAGCCAGGGCTCGGCGGCACGCGGCCACTCGATGAAGGAGACGGCCTCTGGGGTGACGTAGTCGTCGAGCAGGGCCGGGTCCTCCTGGTCGAGCTCGGCGAGGCGGTAGAGGTCGAGGTGCGACACCGGCACGCGGCCCCGGTACGTGTGCCCGATGGTGAACGTGGGCGAGGTGACCGGCTCGGTGACGCCCGAGCGCGCTGGCGGCGCCACGGATCAGCGTGGTCTTGCCGGCTCCCAGGTCACCGCTCACCAGAACGACGTCGCCGGGGCCGAGCTCGGCCGCGAGCCGCTCTCCGAGTGCCTCGGTCTCGGCGGCGCTGCGCGTCCGAGCGATCACGCTCGCAGCGTAATCACGCCGGCTCAGCCGCCGAACGAGGCCCATCTGGTCCGGCTCCAGCTCGCGGCCGCTCACGAGCGGCTCCGGTTCAGGCAAGGGTTGCTCGAGCAGATCGGGGATCAGCCGGAAGTCCTCGCGCAGCTGCTCGGCGACCCGCGGGGTCCGCAGGCCGGCGGCGGGATGGAAGAGGGGCAGCATGAACACCCAGCGGCCGCCGATCAGGTGCTCCTGCGGTGTGCCGCGCACCTTGGTGATCCCGGTCGGGTTGGCGGTGAGCAGCTTGGTCGAGAAGTTGCCGAGGGTGCAGATCACCCGTGGCTGGATCAGCTCGACCTGCTTCTCGAGGTACGGCCGGCAGGAATCGATCTCCTCCGGCTGGGGATCGCGGTTTCCCGGAGGCCGGCATTTGAGGACATTCGCAATGAAGACGTCCTCACGGTTCAGCCCGATCCCCTCGAGCAGGTCGGTGAGGAAGGCACCGGCACGCCCCACGAACGGCAGGCCCTGGCGATCCTCCTCGGCACCCGGCGCCTCCCCCGACGAACATCAGGTCGGCATCGGCATTGCCGGACCCGAAGACCACCCGGTTTCGCGTCTCCGACAGCGGGCAGCGCTCGCAGACCGAGGCCCGGTTGTAGACCTCGACGAGCGCCTCGCGGCGCGACTCGGCGTCGCTCATGAGCCCTGCCGCCGCCGGGCGGCCGATCGCTCGGCGGCGCGCTGCCGCTTGAAGCGCTCCTTGGCGCCGCCCCGATCGACGCCGCGCTTGCTCTCCAGGCGGCGCTTTTGGTTGGGCGTCATCTGCCGCTGCAGCGGCGCGTGATGAGGTCGAGAGCTGGCGCTCGACCTCCGCCGAGCCGCACTCCGGGCAGGCGACGTCCGCGGCTCTCGGCCAACGTGGGATCCCACCAGCTCCTCGAAGCGGTGACCGCACGACTCGCAGACGAACTCGTAGATCGGCACCGCGTTGATGGTAGTTCGGGCCCCCGACCATCCGGGCGCGGTTTCCGCTCGCAAATAGCGCCGAAACGTCCCGGAGTGTGCGCTGTGCGGGGTTCCGGGACGTTCGCGCGATTTGGACTGGCTGGGTGGCCAGGAACGCTCCCTATACTTCGCCGTGGGCCGCGACCGAACTGGCGCGGACCTGACAACCTCTCCACCTCGTCCTAACTAACAGAGCCGTCTGGTATCTCCGATGCGGGAACTGGAACGGGATGACCTCCCCTCCCCCATGAGCACGCCGCTGACCGTGGTCGGCCGCGGACGCGTGGGCCGGTCCCTTGCCGCCGCCGCTGAGCGGGCGGGGATCGAGGTCCGTCTCGTGCCGAACGAGGACCTCGAGGCCATTCCCCGGCGGAGCCGCCGTCCTGCTCTGCGTGCCAGACGATGCGATCGCTGCGGTCGCGCAGCGAGCTCGCACCCACTCGAGCCGTCTCTCGTCGGTCACGTCAGCGGAGCGACCACGCTCGACGCCCTGGTCGCGGCGACCGAACATGGCGCCGCCGACCTTCTCGCTTCACCCCTCCAGACCTTCGCGCACGGCGAGACGCCCGTCGAGGGCACCCCGGCCGCAATCGCCGGCTCCACCCAGGAGTCGCTCTTCTACGCCCGCTCACTGGCGGAGGCGCTCGAGATGCGGCCGTTCGAGGTCCCGAGGAGAAGCGCGCGGCGTACCACGCGGCCGCCGCGATGGCCTCGAATCTGCTCGTCGCCCTCGAGGAGTCCGCGGCCGATGTGCTCACCCGGATCGGAGTCGAGGACGCGCGAGAGCTGCTCGCACCGATCGTCCTGCGCACGGCGTCGAACTGGGCCGAGCGCGGCCCAGCCGCCCTCACCGGCCCGATCGCCCGCGGGGACCACGCCACGGTTCAGCGCCATCGCGTCGCCCTTGCCGAGAGCGCGCCTGAGCTCGTCCGCCTCTACGACGCCCTGGCGATGCGCGCGGAGGCCATGGCCTGGGAATCCGTGCATGGGGTGTCCTCATGAAGATCCTCCGCTCCAGGGCCGAGCTGCGAGACGCCCTCGCGGGCCGCGCCGCCGGGACAGGCGGATCGGGCTGGTGCCGACCATGGGCTACTTCCACGAGGGCCATCTCTCGCTCGATGCGCCGCGCACGTGAGGACTGCGACATCGTGGTCGTCAGCCTCTTCGTCAACCCGACCCAGTTCGGCGATGGCGAGGACCTCGACTCCTATCCGCGAGACGAGAATCGCGACGCGGAGCCTCGCCGCGCGGGAGGGCGTCGACCTGCTCTGGATCCCCGATCGTCGAGCACATGTACCCGGAGGGCTTCGCCACCACGGTCGAGGTGGCCGGCGACCTCACGGACGTACTGGAGGGCGATCCGGAGCAGCGCGGCTCCTCCACTTCGACGGCGTCACAACCGTGGTCGCCAAGCTCTTCAACTCGGTCCAGCCGGACGTCGCCTACTTCGGCCGGAAGGACGCCCAGCAGGCGGTGGTGATCCAGCGGATGGTGCGCGACCTCGACTTCCCGGTCCGGATCGAGGTGCTGCCGACGGTCGCGAGGAGGACGGGCTCGCCCTGAGCTCGCGCAACGCCTACCTGGACCCCGAGCAGCGCGAACGCGCAGCCGCGATCTCGCGCGCGCTGCGGGCTGCCGAGCGGGCGGCGGAGGAGGGCGAGACCTCGACCGGCGCCCTGGTCGAGCTCGCGCGGAATGAGCTTCGGAATGCCGGCATCGAGCCGGAGTACGTGGAGGCGCGCTCGGCCGAGGACCTCTCCCCGATCGCCGAGATGAACGGGCGGCCCGTGCTCGTGGCGATCGCCGCGCGGGTCGGCAGGGCCCGCCTCATCGACAACGTCCTGATCGCTCCCCGCAGAGACAACGGAGGCCTGATGCCGCGATGCAACTCGAAGTCCTGTCGACGGGCCAGCGCGACAGGAGGCGCTGCGAGCACCCAGCTGCCCAGCAAGCCCACGCCCGAGCGAGCGCAGTCCCATGACCCTGCCGCGGCTCACGGAGATGAAGCGCAACCGGGAGCCGATCGTGATGGTCACGGCCTACGACTACCCCTCCGCCCAGATCGTCGACGAAGCGGAGTCGACATCGTGCTGGTCGGGGACACCGCCGCGATGGTCGTCCTCGGCTACGACGCGACCACGCCGGTCGGCATGGAGGAGATGCTGATGATGGCGGGTGCGGTTCGCCGCGGCCTCGAGCATCCGCTGCTGATCGGCGACATGCCATTCGGCTCCTACGAGGGGTCGAACGAGCAGGCGATCGAGAACGCCCAGCGATTCGTCAAGGAGGCCGGCTGCGCCGCGGTCAAGCTGGAGCGCGGCGGCCCCTCGCGTCGACCGGGCCCGGGCGATCGTTCGCGCCGGGATCCCGGTGATGGGGCACGTCGGGCTCACCCGCAGACGGCCACCGCGCTCGGCGGCTTCAAGGCCCAGGGGCGCACCGCCGGAGACCGCGGCGAAGCTGACCGAGGAAGCGCTCGCCCTGCAGGCCGTCGGCTGCTTCGCGATCGTCTTCGAGGCGATCCCGGCGGCGGTCACGGAGGCGCTCGTCCCGAAGCTCGAGATCCCGGTGATCGGGATCGGTGCGGGGCCGGCGACCGATGGGCAGGTGCTCGTCCTGCACGACCTGCTCGGCGTCTATGCCGGCCACCAGCCGAAGTTCGTGAAGCGATTCGCCAACCTCCGGGAGGAGTCGCTGAAGGGCGTGCGCGGACCTACACCGAGGAGGTCCGCGCCCGGCGCTTCCCCGACGAGAACGAGCACACCTACTCGATCCCGCAGGAGGAGCTCGAGGAGTTCGCCCGCTACCTCGAGGAGGAAGCGCTGGTCGGGCACCGACACTCCCTGGGACTGGTAGGGCCGGACCGTCTCGTCGCGGTGGCGCGCGCGTGCGCCCGATCGATGCATGCACCGGTCAGCTCGCCGAGTGCCACTCCGGCCAGAGCGCCCGCGATGACATCGAGCGGGTAGTGCACGCCGGTGTGGACGCGGGAGTAGCCGACCAGGGCCGCGAGCGCATAGAGCGGGGGTCCGGCCCAGCCGAGCTCCCGGCCCACGCCAGTCGCGAACGCAAAGGCGGCAGCCGTATGGCCCGATGGAAACGACCGAGTCGTCGGCATCCTGACCCGCGGTCGTCCGACCGCGAACAACCCCTGGCGGTCCGGTCGCCGCCGTCGCACGAGCGGCTTGAAGGCGAGGTTGACGACCGCCGAGGTGACGCCGACCGAGGCCATGCCCCGCACCGCCGCCCGCGTGCCGTTCCGACCCCCGCAAGTGCGAGCGCAAGGGCGAGCCCTATCGAGATCTTCGAGTGGTTCGCGGCCTGGGAGAGCCGGGCGAGCGCACGTCCAACGCCGGCGTGCGGGTGTCCGCCACCGCGCGGTAGATCGCCAGGTCGAGGCGCCTGGCCTCGGCCAGAGCGCCCCCGGCCCTCCCAGATCTCACCAGGTCAGCTCGATCTCGAGCTCCCGCTCATCAGTCTCCAGCTCGAGCTCGACCTTGACCTGAACCTCGTCGGGCACGTGGACCTTGAACTGCATGCCGCCGCGCTCGAACTCGATGTCGTTGTTCTGGGCCAACTTGTCCGCGAACGTTCGCAGCCGGGCAGCGGCCTCTTCCCGCGACATCGTCTCCTTCGTCTCGACCTCCAAAATGTCCATCACGTCTCCTTTGTCTGTGGTGTGCGTCCGGCCGCGATGTCGACCAGGGCCCGGATGCCTCCCATGGCGGTTTCGGGGATGGCCGCGGACGGAGAGGCCCCAGGGTGCTTTCGGGAAACCCGCACGCGCAGGACGCCGGGCTTGATCCGGAATCGCAGCGGCGGGTCGAGCGTGACCGCCTCGCCGTCGATGCCGGCCGGAACGGCATGCTCGGACTCCACCTCGAACTCCGGCTGCCGTCCACTCGCGCCATGGCCGTTGCGCGAGGCGGCCCTGCCCGCCTCCCGTCGGCGCCGAGATGACCGTGATTCCGAGCAGCCCGTCGTCGATCCGCGGGCGCGTGCCCGACCCGACGGCCGTCCCGAGCCGGTAGCGGTTGTTCGAGACCAAGCACGGCGGCCCCCGAGCCGTGCTCGTGGCCGCCGGGGCCCTGCCAGGCGAGATCGAGCCCGCTCCCTCCGGTCCCAGCATCTCGGGAACGGTGTCCAGGATCGTGCGTATTTTGGCCTCGCGGTATCCGGGCCTCTGGACCGCCTCCGCGTAGAGCCCGAGCGAGACGTTGTTGACGAAGACGCGGCCGTTCACCTCGGCCAGGTCGACCCGGCGCTCCCCGCCGTCGACGAACGCGTCCAGGGCACCGACGACGTCGTCGCGGTCAACGCCGAGATCGAGCGCGAAGTGGTTTCGCGTCCCGCCGGCACACACGCGTACGGCAGATTCAAGCTCCGCGGCCATCGCCGCCACCACCGCCTGCGAGCCGTCCCCGCCGGCCATCGCCAGCGCGTCCGCACCGTCGGCGACCGCCGCTCTCGACCAGCTCCGGCCAGGTCAGCGCCTCGAGTCAGCTCGATCGGCTCGATGCCACGGGCCCGAGCTTCGTCGGCGAGCGTCGAACTTCTCCGCCTTTCCCCCACCGGACTTCGGGTTGTAGAAGAGCACGGGCCGCTCCGGCCTGGGTGCGGCGGCAGTGACACTCCTTCTCCCTGAACACCGCGACGCGCCAACGCCAGGCTCGCCGTCAGGCCAACGCCGATCAATATGGCCTCCACGAGGTGGTCCCCGTCTGTCAGCAGGAGCACGACCGGTACGGCGAGCGCCACCAGCGCCACCTCCGAGCGACGCGCAGGCGGACGACCCGCGTCCGCAGCAGCCCGTACCAGCCGGCCGTCAGGCGACCGCGCACAGACGCGAGCACGATCAGTCCGCGAGGGAACTGCTGGACCACGACGTAGAGGCCAGGAGCAGGCGTCGCGGCCCCGAGCACGAGCGCGAGTCCGGCCGCAGCTCTCCGTTCGACTCCCTGACGCCATTCCTGCCGCTCCAGCATGACGGTCATCCGGCCGCCGTGCTCGCCCAGGTAGTTTCTGCCGATGAGAAGCTGGCTTGCTGGGCTGGCGGACGACGATGCCCTGGTAGCCAGGCTGACTCGCATCGCGATCTGGGTGGTGGGCATCGCGGCCCTGATTGTTCATCCTCGACCTGCTCGGCGTTCCGGTCGAGCGACTGGATCAGGGAGCTGTTCAAGAAGATCAGGGAGGTACCCGCCTGGGCGGTGATCGCCGGCATCGTGCTGCAGAGCGTCCAGACGACGCTCGCCGCGGTCGCCTGGCTGACGATCCTGCGCGCGCGCCTTCCCGCGCGCGAGGATCAGCTTCCGGCTCGTGCTCGCCTCGTACGCGGTGTCGGTGCGCCATGAACAGCTTCCTGCCCGCGAACATCGGCACGTTCGTGATGCTGGTCATGTTCACGACGCGTGATCGCCGGCGCGACCTTCGCGGCGATCTTCTCCGGCTACCTGGTGCAGAAGATCCCGTTCTCGATCTTCAACATCGCGGTCTACCTCTACTCTTCTCTCTCCGTCGCCGGGCTCGTTCTCGATCAAGCTCAGCGGCCTGGCGAATCACAAGGTCCTCGCGATCCTCCTCATCGGTGGGATTCGGTTTCCTGCTCGTCCTGACGACGCGGGTCTTCCGAAGGCAGTGGGCCAAGCTCCGCGAGCAGCTGATCGTGGGCGGCAGGATCCTGGGTTCCCCGAGGAAGGCGCTGACCGGCGTGTTCCTGCCCGAGCTCGGCAGCTATCTGGCGCGCCTGGCGATCATCGCGCGTGTTTCTCGGCGCGTACAGCATCCCGGTCACCTTCCACAACGTCGTCTCCGTCACGGCGTCCAATTCGATCTCGAACACCGTGTCGCGTGACGCCGGGAGGAGTCGGGGTCACCCAGGCGATGAACAGCGCCGCGCTCTCGAAGGAGACGAGCGCGAACACCGCCACGGCCTACTCGGCCTCCCAGCAGCTGATCACCTCGGCCTGGAACGTCGTCTTCGCGACCGCGCTCGTCTGCTGGGTCTTCGGCTGGTCCGGCGGCAAGGCGCTGGTCACGAGCTCCTACGAGGAGGCAAAGGCGAAGAGCCAGGAGTTCAGAGAACGGCGGCGGGCCCGGGGCTCACCATCGACCAGCTGACGACACGGTGAGTCCAGCGCGCAGAGTCAGCCGAGTCGGCCTGGGCCGTGGTGCGTTGGCTGATCCTCTGGGTGCTCGTCGCCCTGATCTTCTGGGGCGCCGCCGCCCTGCTGCCGGGAATCGAGTGTGCCCAGCTTCCGGGGCGGTGCTGTTGACGACCGGCCTGGTCGCGCTGCTCAACGCGTCTCCTCTGGCCCATCTTGATCCGGGTCCTGCTGCCGCTGACCGTCCTGACCTTCGGCCTCGGGTCGCTGGTGCTGAACGCGGCGATCGTCTCGGTCTCGATCAAGCTCGTCGACGGCTCAGCGCCCGGCTTCCTGCAGGCGATCGGCGGCGGCCTTCTTCCTCTCGATCAGCCTCACCCTGCTCGCGCCCGCCCTCAGCATCGACGACGATGCCCGCCAGCTTCGCGTGGTCAGACGGCGGGCGCGCCGGTTCGCGACGCGGAGATCGGACGGAGGTACCCGGCGTGATCCTGTTCGAGATCGACGGCCTCGCGGAGCCGGTCCTGCGCGCGTGCCCTTCGCGAGGGACACGCGCCGACGATGGCCCGCTGGCTGGATCGCGGCACGCACCGGATCGTGCCCTGGGAATGCGACCTCTCGTCCCAGACCGGGGCCAGTCAGGCCGGGCTGCTGCTGGGGAGCAACGAGGACATGCCGGCCTTCCGCTGGTACGAGAAGGAGAGCGGACGGACGATGGTCTCGAACCACTCGAAGGACGCGGTCGAGATCGAGCGGCGCGCATTCTCGACGGCGGCGGCCTGCTCGCGGCCGGGGGCGCGAGCCGCGGCAACATGTTCTCCGGCGACGCGCCCCACTGCTCGGCGACGATGAGCGTGCTGCGGGACAGGAAGCGGCTCGAGCGCGCGGGAGTACTTCGCCTATTTCGCGGATCCCTACGGCTTCACGCGGACGATCGCGCTCTATCTCTGGGACGTCGTCATCGAGCGGCGCGCCGCGCGCCGGCAGCGTAAGCGGGGCGAGGAGCACATCGATCGCGGCGGCGTCTACCCGTTCCTGCGCGGCGCGATCACCGTCGTCATGCGCGACCTCAACGTCGCAACCCTGCTGGGAGACATCGTCGAAGGAGTCCCGGTCGCCTACTCGACCTTCGTGGGCTACGACGAGGTCGCCCACCACTCGGGCATCGAGCAGCCCGATGCGTTCGCGGTGCTGAAGCAGCACGATGCCCGGCTGGAGCGGCTGGAGAGAGCAGTCGAGCAGGCTCCCCGCCCTACCACCTCGTCGTCCTCTCCGATCATGGTCAGAGCCAGGGCCGGCCCTTTCGCCAGCGCTACGGCGTGGAGCTTGGGGAGCTGGTGCAAGGCGGGCTCTCCGGGCGGCAACGTCTACGCGCCCGCTCCGCTCGACGAGGGCCTGAGCTCAGTCGGGGGCGCGCTGACCGACGCCCGCGACGAGGACACGGCCGCCGGCAGAGTGCTCGCCCGCGCGACGCGGGATCAGGTGGTGGACGGCGACGTGGTGATCGGACCAAAGCGGCGAGGCCGCCGAGGAGACGACGCGAGGACGCCTCGAGCACACCGCCGTGGTCCTCGCCTCCGGTGGCCTCGGGCTGATCTCCCTGCCCGAGCGCGACCACCGGCCTCACGATCGAGGAGATCGAGGGCCTGCACCCGGGCCTGATCGGAACGCTCGTCGACCATCCCGGCATCGGCTTCGTGATGGTCCGCTCCGATGGTGACGGCGCCCTGGTCCTGGGTGCGGGCGGGAGGCGGCGACTCCGGGACGATCGTGTGACCGGGCGGGACCCGTTAGCTCGACTTCGGGCCCAACGCGGCCGACCACCTGCGCCGCACGGACGGCTTCGCTCACTGCCCCGACATCCTCGTCAACTGCCTCTACGACCCCAGGAGGCCAACGAGGTCGCGCCCTTCGAGGAGTTCATGGGCTCGCACGGGGGCTCGGAGGGTGGCAGAGCCGACCCTTCGCCCTGGTCCCGAGCGAATGGAGCGAGCCCGAAGCGCCGATCGTCGGGTGCGCGCCATGCACGACACGCTCCGAAGATGGCTCGCCGAAACCGGCCTGGAGCTCAGGCCGCATTCGACGCACCCCTCCGACTAGATGCCGAGCAGCTGCTTCTTCTTCGCCTCGAAGTCGTCCGCGCTGATCACGCCCTCGTCGCGCAGCTTGGCGAGCTTCTCGAGCTCGGCGGTGTAGTCGGCGTCAGCCGGCGCCGCCTGAGGCGCTGCCTGCAGCCTGCGGCGCCGCGCGCCTGTTGCTCTTCGGCGGGCTGATCCTGCGCCGCCCATTTCTGATCCTGGTGGTGCCGCACCCTGCCCGCGACTCCCGCGGCCACGCCGACACGGGCAGCCCCGCGGACCAATCCGGGTCCTCGTCTCATCAACGGCATCTTTCAGTCCTCCTTCGTCGTCATGCGTTTGCCTGGGCCCACTCGCGCGCCGCGACGACGACCTCGTGCGGAACCCGGTCGTAGTCGTAGAGCTCGCCGCCGGCATCCCGGATCGCATCCGCCACCGGCTTCGCCCAGACGTTCTCCCAGACCAGCAGGGCGGCCGAGGAGTTCGGGTCGAGCTCCTCCCGGCAGCCATCAGGTCCTCCTCGTTGAACAGCCCGGTGGATATCGCGCCGAGATTCTCGAGCCCCTGCCGCACCTCCGGGATCGAGGTCGCTGAGCTCGAAGGCTGCGACGTCGCCGTTCTCGTCCTTGCTCACGAACGCGATGTCGATGATCCGGATCGTGCCCGCCTCCACCAGGTCGGCGAGCGCGGGTGCGATCTCCCGCGGAACTGGTTCCCGGGAAGGCGGCGATCAGGTACTCAACCGGACCGATCTCCTCAGCTCTGTCATCTCCCACCTCCATTCGTAGTGACTTTAGTCGCCGACGCCCGGCTTCCAGTGCTGCCGACCGCGTTATTACTTGATCGTCCTCTCCGCTTTGCATGAAGGGGTCCTTCTCGGCCAATGCCCGATTACGGGGCGCGCCGCCTGGCCGAGAAGCCGTTGAGGCGTCCGGGAACTCCCGTGCCGTCTGCCGGCGCAGGATCTCGACGCCCCACCACGGCCAGCCCGGCGAGAACCAGGACTCACGAGCACCTGACCGACGTTGTTGATCGTCGGAAGGAAGCGTCAGCCAGAGCAGGAAGATGAAGGCGAGCACCGCATAGACCGACAACCGGCTGGTCGCGTAGGTACGGCGCCAGGAACCGACGCACGGCGACCTCGTGGCGGCCGGGCCCTGCGAGAAGCCCCCAACGATGAACCCCAGCCCGATCACGAGCACGAACAGCGCCCGCTCGCGCAGCGCCGCCGGAAATGATGTCCCAGACGGCGGTGATGGCCGGCTTGACCGCGTCGGAGCTCGCCACCGAGTCGGTGACCGCGCTGCCGAGCAGGCGCCTCGTCAGCAGGATGATCAGCGCGGCCCCCAGGATCCCGCCTCCGGCCGCGCATCAGCGTCTCGCGGCGCCATCCCTTCGCCAGGTAGATGGCGCCCAGGTACAGCAGGAGCGCCAGCACCGGCAGCACGAAGCCGAGGTTGCGCAGCGCGCTGACGAGAGTCCTGGAGCCCGCTCAGCTGGCTGGACTTCAGCAGGACGAGCTCGCCGGGGTGCTGAACCGCCTGACGGTTGAGCAGGGTGGTGACGCGCGTCTGAGCGAGGCGAGCGTGGGGTCGAGCTTGATGATGTTCGCCTGGCTTGGATCCTTGAGCACCGCGGCGGCTCTGTTGCTGCACCGTCGGCCAGCCGTTTGTCGAGCGTCGGCCAGGCGGCCCTGGAGGTCGGACAACCGGCTCTGGAGCTGGGCGGGGCCTTCGGCAGGATGCCCGCGATCTTCTGCTCGAGGCTCGCGACGGTCGCATGGAGCTGGGCGGCATCCGTTTCGAGAGTCGTGAGGTTCTGTTGCGCCTGCGGGCTCGAGCGTGCCCGCCTGCGCCTGGGAGAGCGTTGCTCGCGTGGACTCGATCTTGCTCTGCATCGTGGTCAGGCGCTGCTTGAGCTCCGTCGAGTACTGCTGGATGAAGCCCTGGATCTGCGGAGATCGCCGAGGGGTCAACGCCCAGGCGAGTGGCAAGGTCGGCGACGAAGCTCCCGTATTCGAGGGTGACGACGCCGCCTCTGCGTCGAGACGAACTGGCCCTTGTCCTCGATCAGGCTGATGAACCGCTGCTGCGCCCCATCGATCGCGGTGGCGACGAGCTGCTGAACTTGAGGCGAGGCGAGCGCCGTCTCCGCCACGTTCGTGGCGAGCTGTCTCGTCGCCGCCGTGACCGGAGCGGCGAGCGGCTGGGCGGGGGCGGCAGCTTCTGCTGCGATCTGGGCCTGGACGTCGACGTTGGCGTAGAGCTGATCGACCGCGAAGATGCTGAGCTGCTTCTGGACGTCCTTGTTCTTGAGGATCTTTCGGTGCTGATCGCCGAACTGGCTGCTGTCGAGGACCTCGGTCTGAACCCAGTTCGCGATCATCGAGAACGAGCGAGCACCACGCGACGCGAGCACGACGAGGAACCAGACGAGCTTGCGGTGGCGACGTTTCGGCTCTTGCGCCAGCGCGATCCTCCGAGCGCTCGGCTCTCGGCGGGCTTGGGCGAGGCGCCGGGCGGCAGGATCGGTCGGCGCGTCGTTCACTGGCTCGAACCCGCATCAGTCGCCGAGTCTCATGCAATTCGGGACGCCGCCTGCGCCTGATCTGGCTGAATACGGCGATCCTCGTTCGCTAGCGTGAGCGCGATGGCCGGTCCACAGCGGGGAGTTGAGCTTCTCGACGCAGGGGCGACTCCGACGTCATTGACATCACCGCCGAGGTGCAGCGGGTCGTGGCCGGAGGACCGGTGGCCGACGGACTCGTCACCGCGTTCGTCCGCGGCTCGACGGCGGCGATCACGACGATGGAGTTCGAGCCCGGCGGCGTCGCCGACCTGCGCGCGCTGCTCGACCGGCTCGATCCCGGTCGACGGGCGACTACGAGCACAACCGCCTCAACCACGACACCAACTCGCACGCCCACCAGCGGGCCTCGCTGATCGGAGCCTCCGAGCAGGTCCCGCTGATCGGCGGCCGCCTCGCGCTCGGGACCTGGCAGCAGCTGGTCCTGATCGACTTCGACGACCGCCCGCGCGACCGGACGGTGGTCGTGCAGGTCGTCTCCTGAGCGGCTAGCCGCTGCGCTCCGGCGCCGGGCGGCGGGATGCCGCCAGCCGCGCTGCACCGCCAGGAGTGAGCCACACCCGAGAGCAGGAGCAGGACGACGTTCACGCCGAGCACCGCGGCCGCGCCCCACGAGACGCTCACCTCGCCCAGGCCCAGCGACACGCCGAAGAGGGCGGAAGCCGGGATGGTCGTCACCGAGATCGCCACCCCGACCGCCGACGGCGGCGCGAGTCTCGAAGGAGAGCATCGCCGCGACCCCGGCCGCGAGCGCCACCAGGATCGTCGAGTAGTCGACGCTCTGCAGGCCATGGAGGTTCTCCTCGTGGACCTGGTAGCTCGAGCTCAGGATCCCACCGCCTGCAGCCCCCATGCGAGAGCGGCGGCGACCGCCCAGGTGAGCACGATCCCGAGCAGCAGCGCCCCGATCGCACGCCGCGCGAGCGGGAACCGACCCGCGACGATCCCGACGCAGGCCGCGCGCAGATCGGCAGCAGGTCCGGGCTGACCGCCATCGCTCCCACGACCAGGATCGGGTTGTCGGTGAGCACGCCGATCGCCCCGAGCACCGCGGCGACCGCCATCAGCGCCAGGTACTGGCCCAGACGCCTGGCGTGGGTTCTCGCCTGGCCCATGATCTCGATCCAGGCGAAGCTCCTCTCCTCTCGGCGAAGTGCCCGTGCGGCGGAGCCTGGCGCGACCTCCCGCCTGGTGAGCAGGTAGTCGGCGTCATCCGACCTCCCAGTCTCGGATCAGCTGCCATCACCCGATCAGCGACCGAGGGCAGCATCACGTCGGCGGCGAGACCGACGCCGGTGCCCGCCCGCTCCGGATTCAGCGCGACGATCCGGTGAACTCCCCGGTCCCTCCAGGGCCTCGGTGACGGCGTCGGCTCGGTGCTCGCTCGATCGCGAGGCGTGAGTCTCAGCACGCGGTCGAGTCTAGGAACGTGCCGGGACGTCCTTACCGACTCCTGAACTCGATCTCCCGGATCACCTTCGCCGGGGCCCCGGCGTGGCGATCACGCCGTGCCGGCAGGTCCTGAGTGATCACCGAGTTCGCGCCGATCACGCACCGCTCCCCCGATCTCCACGCCTCCGGTGACGACGCAGCTGGACCCCGAACCGCAGCAGTTCGAGCCGATCCGTACCGGGCCCCTGCGAGCTCGAAGCCCTGCCAGGTGACCGGCTTGGTCGTGGGTCGTCGTAGCGGTGGTCCGAGTCGCCGACGAAGCAGTTGTTGGCGAACATCACGTGGTCGCCGATCTCGATCAGCTCGAGGGCGGCGAGCATCGTGTTCTCGGTTCAGGAAGCAGCCCTCGCCGATCCTGATCCGCGCCTCGCCCGAGAGCGTGAGCCAGCAGCCGGGCTCGAGCAGCGTGCCCTCGCCGATCTCGAGCTGCCCGGAGTCGAGCGCCTCGAGCACCTCGCCCTCGACCGGATAGCGGATGAAGAAGCCGCCCTCGGCAGCGTGCCGGTTGATCCTGGAGGCGCCGCCGCCAGCGGCGGTTGCGCTCGTACCAGCGCCGCTTCACCAACCAGGTGCGCCATTCGACGAGCGTAAGGCCACAGGTGGAGCGGTTCCTCGGGAATCGCCGAGCCGTGCCGCCCCGATCGCGCGGCGACGCTCGGCCTTCGGTCCCTGATTGACCCACGCATCCAGCTCTGAGCTGTCCACAACTTCCCCGCTGATCGCCGGATGACCATCCGGATCATCCTCCGCCCGAGGCCGCCAGCACCTTCGGGAGAGCGCTCGCGGTGTCAGCGCGAGTCCGTGGACCAGCCGCCCGGTCGGCAGAATCGTGCAGCGGAGCATCGCCCGCGTCCGGCAGGCACCGCCAGTCAGGTCCCGGGGGAACGTCCAGCCGTCCAGGCCGCGGCTCCTCCACCCCGCGCGCCAGCCAGTGAGTGATCTCGACCGGGGATCCCACTCGCATCGGAACAGCGTCGCCGGCGAGTCATCGCCGTCCTCTCCGCTTGGCGACGACCTGCCGTCGCTCATTCTCGCAGCCAGGTTCCGGCCCAAAAGTGGAGACGACGATCGATCGTGTGCTCCTCCGCGGCCTCCACCTCGTCCACGACCAGCACCAACTCGCCGAGGCCGTGATACACCGGCGAGCCGCGCGGTGCTCGATGGCCCTGCCAGGGGGTTGCGTCCGGGAGGATCGCGTGCGCAGCCGTCGCCCTGGCCGGCAGCCGATCAGCCTCGCCCCAGCAGCGAGTCTCGGTCCCGCCACGGGAAGCTCGCCGTCGTCCACGATCAGGACGTTGTGCCTGCATGACTCGCGCTGAGCGTAGATGCGGAGCTCGGCCTCGCCACCCATCCCGGTAGCCCCAGCGGACCCGCCTCGCCCGACCACGAGGTGTCCGTTCTCCGAGCAGGGCACCAGCTGGAGCTCTGTCGGCCTGTTCGCTGCGCGTCGCTGTGGAAGCAGCCCAGGTCATCCCACAGATAGGAGCCCCCGCCCGTCAGCACTGAACGCGTAGCCCGGCTCTGCAGGAACGCCCGGAGCCCGATCCGACCGTGCGTCGGCGGACTCCCTGGCGAAGGCCGGCGCCTCCTCCAGGTCCCTCACAGTCGCCGAGCGGGCGCCATCGTGTCCCATCGGGCATGACCAGCGCTCCGCATCCCGCGGCCGCGTCGAGTCTTGCGCACCAGCAGCGCCGGCCGCTCGCCGCCCGGGGAGCCCGCCTGCTCGTTGAGCCGCTTCACCGCATGTCGCGGGATGCAGAGAAGTGGTAGCGGGGGGACTGCTCCTCGTGCACTCCCTCGTCGAGGGCTGCACGTGCCTGGCGAGGATTAACTCGAGGAACCGCCTCTCGGCGTGATCCTCGCCATTCGGCGGACTCCGGAGCTCTGGCGGCATAGCGCCCATCAGATAGAGGTGCCGGTCTAAGGTCCCTCGAAGGCATCGTGGTTGGTCTCCCCCGATGGCAGTTCTCTTCATCGGAGAGCCATCGCGCGCGCGTGCAGTGCGTTCGTCAGCTCGGCCTCCTGTCCGGACCGAGCAGACCGGTGCGCCGGCGACTCGCGCCAGATGTAGCCCAGGAAGGCCGCTCTGGATCCCGGCGCTCATGTCGTGCCACGCATGTCGCCCGGTGCGCTCCCCTCGACCAGGTTGTCCGGGCAGCCGAGTCGAGCATCAGGTCGCGGGCCTTGCCCGAGCGCATATGTATCGGTCCAGTCCCGCTCGTAGATTCTGAAGCGGGGAACGTCGAGGTGTGCTGCATGGCGTGGATCCTCAGAAGCCGCCAGTTGAGGTTGGTACCAGGGTCCATCCTTCTCGCCAGTCGACCGGCGGCGGCACGAGCTCGACCATCGCAGTCCCGGAACCGTGCACTGGCGGCGTTGCTCACAGGCACTCGCGCCGGTCGGTGCTGGTGACCGGCGGGACCTCTCGAAGAGAAGCACCAGGTGGCAGGTTTCCCCCTGCACGCCGAAAATCTCTAGTCAAAGCCGAGTGGTTATGGTCTGAGTCGCGCCGAGTCCCGGCTCCGAGCAGGCACCACGCGGGGATCGATCTCGGCGGAACCAAAGATCCAGACCGTCGTCGTGGACGCGGACAACAAGGTCCTCGGCCAAAACCGGCGGCCCACCGCTACCGAGGGCGGGCCCGGAGGACGTGGCGCGGCGAGATGATGCCGTCCATGCGTGAGGCGGCAGAGCAGGCTGGAGTGGAGACGCGTGAACTCGCGCGGCGTCGGCGTGGGTCGCCCGGCGATGCGGACGAGAAGACTGGCGTCGTCTCCGGGGCGCGCAACCTCCCCGACTGGATCGGTCCCTTCCTCTGGGAGCACCTCTCCGCGCAGCCTGAGGGTCCCGGTCCGCGTCGGCTAATGACGTCAGGTGGCGGTCCAGGCCGAGTTCGAGCTGGGCGCCGCCAAGGAGTTCGACACCATCCTCGGCGTCTGGTGGGGAACTGAGTGTCGGCGGCGGGCTGATCCCACTCGACGGCAAGCCCGGCTCGGCCGGGGCGCCGCGGCGGAGATCGGCCACGTGGTCGTGAAGATGCGACGCCCGCTGCACCTGCGGCCGGCAAGGGCTGCACGGAGAGCTGCACGCGGGCGTAAGGCTATGGAGATCAAGGCTCGCAAAGGAGGTGCACTGGCGGAGCCGGAAGACGAAGCTCTTCGAGATCATGGAGGAGCGCGACCGGGACCGGCTCACCGAGCGGCGTCTGGGAGCGCGCCCTTCAGCATGGCGACGACCTAGCGACCAGGCTGATCGATCGGGCGGTGAAGGCCCTCGGCGCCGGAGTCGCCTCGTGCGTGAACGTGATCGACCCCGAGGCGGTGATCATCGGCGGCGGGCCTCGGCAGCCGCTTCGGAGAGAAGTACGTGCGGCGGATCGCCGCGCGAGTGCACCCCCACCTCTTCGTCGATCGAGCGGCCGCCTCGCGATCCGGCCTGCGCAGGACTCGGCGACCTCGGC